>Ga0067045_1002489_pt1 | contig 120230 bp, 109 predicted proteins | sample TerdegcTABiofilm_FD_59184 | JGI IMG/M metagenome (GOLD analysis project Ga0067045, IMG submission 59184) | Combined Assembly of (Gp0054472, Gp0054536) Wastewater bioreactor microbial communities from Singapore -Terephthalate degrading...
GCTTGTATAGCGTTTATAACAAGGTTATTTAATGCTTGAAAAAACTGACTTTTATCAGCATAAATATAGTATCTATCTTCACTATCAATTTTAAGTTCATAATCGACAGAGGTGCCTTTTAATGAAAAATTGATAACAGATCTTATTATTTCAAGAGGATCAAAAAGTTCCTTTATTGGATCTCCTCCTTTTGCAAAGGAAAGAAGTTGAGAAGTAATTGATTTTGCTTGAAGTGAAACTTCTTTTGCATTTGTCAGTAATTCTTCGAGTTCCTTTCTATCGTCAATATATATTTGAGCTAAACTTAAATTGCCTATTATGCCAGTAAGGACATTGTTAAAATCATGAGCGATTTTTCCAGCCAAAAGTCCTACAGATTCAAGTTTTTGTACCTTTAATATCTCTTCTTCAGCTTTTTTTTCATCTGTAATATCCTTTGCTAATGTTAAGACCCATTTTATATTTTTATATTTAGATTTGATAATAATTTTTTCTATGAGAAAAACCCTCTTTTTTAAGTCTATATTCAATATTTCAGATTCTCTTCTTATATTTTTTTCTGACTGTAAAACATTCGGATCATCATAGGACAGTTGCTTAAACTGAGCAAACATTGGCGTAGGTAAATATTTTTCAATATTAAAATACGAAAGATTTTTTATTATTTCTTTCCTATCTTTATTTTCAAAATTTACAATATTAAAAAACTTAATGAATTCTTTGTTGTATTCCACAATATTTAAATTCTGATCGCAAAGGTAAATTATCATAGGAATTGAGTCTATTAATTTCCTTAATCTCTGTTCTGATGTCTCTTTTATCAACTTGGTTTCTTTTATCGTTTGAAAAAGAATAGTTGTAAGTACTATAATGACAAAAAATATTATTATTAAAAAAATTGCTAATATTCTTATATCAATCTTTTCCTTTTCTTCAGCTTTGTATGAAACACCAATCCATTTTTTAGTTAGTCTATCTAGAAGTCCATTTTTTTTGGCTCTTTCAATTCCTTTATTTAGTATGCTAAGAAGTAGATTATTTCCTTTATGTAAACCAAAGCAATTTAATCCAATATATAAAGGCTCTCCAATGATTTTTACCTTATCCAGATATTTCATAGAAAATATATGGTACCAAACAACCTGTTCATCACCAATGACAGCATCGACTTCATTTTCAACTATTTTATCTATAGCTTGGTAAAAATCATCTACATATACTATTTCACAATTTACATTATTCTCTTTTAAAAAATCTTGAGCATAATCACCTCTTTGCATTCCTATTTTTTTCCCATTTAAATCTTTAAAATTGTTAATATCATATCTAAAACTACTTACAAAAATTGAGGCTGGAACTAAAAATACAGGAAGGGAAAAATCAAAAACTTGCTCCCTTTTTTCACTATAAAAAAGAGAGGATATGCCATCAGCTTTTCCTTCTAACACCATCTGCTGAGCTTCTTTGAAATTCGCTGGTGTAAAGGTTATATTAAAACCATACTCATAAGATATCCATCTTAGGAGGTCTATCATCATTCCATTATAATCTCCATTTTTATCAACAAATTCAAATGGAGCGTAGTTTATCTGTCCTACAAAATGAATTGTGTTATTATTTTTAATAGATTCGATTTCTTTTTTATTTAAATCAGTTTCAAATTTATCTTTTGATAGTGTCAAATATAAAAAAAAGCTAATTATAAGAAGAGTACAAATTATAGATAGTATAATTAAAACTTTTTTAGTATTTTTTTGCATTACTTTCTCTTAAAAAAATATAATCTATTTAAAATTTTTAAATTCTCTTTAACTATATTTTCGTATTTTAGTTTATCTTATTCCAAAATTTTAAAATTGTAAATAGTGCTTTTCTTTTTTCTTAGTATTAATATATTAAAAAAAAGGATTGGACACAACATGAATAATTTAAATGATGAAATAATAAAAGAAAAAAACCACAAAAATAATGATGAAAATCATTTATCTAAAAAAGATCATGATCATAGTCATAATCATGATTTAAATTTATCTGGAAAAATAGAACTAAATAGAAAAAAAATTTTTTTTGTGGTTCTTTTAAATTTTTTAATAACATTTTCAGAAATTGTTGGTGGAATTTTTTCAAAAAGTCTTTCTCTTCTTTCAGATGCTTTTCATAATTTTGGTGATACGATGGCAATAGTTTTAAGTTGGTTCGCTCTTATTATAAGTAAAAAAGAAAAGGATAAAAATAAAACATATGGATATAAAAGAGCTCAGATAATTGTTGCTTTTTTAAATTCTCAGTTTCTTATAGTTCTCTGTATTTTATTAATCATTGAGGCAATTAAAAAATTTATAAATCCCGTTGTAATAAAAAGCTCAGTTATGCTTGTAGTTGCAATAATTGGATTTATAGCAAATCTAGTTTCAACACTTCTCCTTCATAGAGATTCAAATCATAGTTTAAACATAAGATCAAGTTATCTACATCTTTTGGGAGACACTGTTTCTTCCGTGGGAGTAATTTTAGGAGCAATATTAATAAACATTTTCAAAATATATTTTATTGACTCTATAATTACTATTATCATTGCAATATATCTTGGTTATGAAAGTATTAAGATAATCATAAAAACGATAAATATTTTGATGCAAAGTTCCGCTGATCTTGATTATCAACAAATAAAGAAGGATATTGAATCTCTCCCTTCTGTAAATTCTCTACATCATGTCCATACCTGGCTTTCAGATGAAAAAACTATCTATTTTGAAGGTCATGTTGAATTGTGCGATATTCCTCTTTCAGAATCAACTAAAATTCTAGATGATATAAATAAAATTCTTTCAGAAAGATACAATATAAGTCATACCACAATCCAATTTGAGGTGGACAGAGGTTGCAATAAAGGAATTTTTAATATTAAAACTGATAAATAAAAAATCTTTATAAAAATATCAATTTGTTGATAATTTCCAAAATCATTTTATATTAAAAGCAACTGACATATTTTAAAAGATCCTTAAAAAATTCTTAGGAAAAAAATTTAGTTTTTGAAATTAGCTTTTTAAATTGAAATTATTAGGAGTCGCTATGAGTTTAATCAAACTTGAAAAGATTTCCAAAATATACAAGATGGGAAAGGTTAATGTTCAAGCTCTTTATGATGTTTCCTTAACAATCGAAAAAGGAAATTTTACTGGTATTGTGGGGCCATCAGGCTCTGGAAAAACTACTCTCCTTAATATTTTAGGTTGTCTTGATAAACAAGATAGTGGTAGTTATTTTTTTGATAACCAAAATATTTCGACTCTTTCTAATATTGAAACAACAATTTTTAGAAGAGAAAAGTTTGGCTTTATCTTTCAAACATTCAATCTTATACCAGTTCTCACAGTCTATGAAAATGTGGAAATACCTCTTGCTCTTTTAGGTGTTGAAAAAAGGGAAAGAAAAGAAAGAATAATGAACATATTAAAGGAAGTTGGTATTGAAGAGACCTTCAATAGACTCCCCTCTGAACTTTCTGGTGGGCAACAACAAAGAGTAGCAATAGCAAGAGCACTTATAAAAAATCCTTATATAATATTTGCCGACGAACCTACAGCTAATCTTGATCATGCTACTGGATCAAAAATTATTGAACTTATGAAAAACTTAAATCAAAAACTTGGAATTACATTTGTTTTTTCTACACATGATAATAAAATAATGAATGCAGCAAATCAACTTTTAATTTTAGAAGATGGAAAAATTATCAGTTAAAATCCAAAAACTAGCGCAAAATTAAATGTAAGTTTAATAAAAAAATATAAAAAGTTAAAAAGAGAAGGAATAAAACAAGAGTAAAAGGGAAAAAATAGTTATGAAAAAGGATAATTACTTTCTTTTTAATATGTCTATTAAAAATCTACTATTATATAAAACAAGAACAATATTGACATTCTTGATACTTGGATTCGGTATTTTTACTTATATAATAGTAGAAGGAATGCTTGATGGTATGACAAATCAAACTGTTGAGAGTATTATCCAGATGCAAAGCTCTGATATTCAAATTTATCCAGAAGGATATAATAAAGAAGAACAATTTACAATATTAAACTTAAAAAATGAAGATGAAATAACAAAAATCCTAGATTCAAAAGATTATGTTGTTGCATATTCGAAAAGAATCACATTCACGGCAATGTTAGAGCTATCTTCTGGAATGTCTCCTGTTAGAGTATTTGGAATAAATCCAGAAGAAGATGAAAAGACATTAAAATTAATGGATTATCTTAAAAATGATATAAAAATAGCATTTGCAAAAGATTTCGATGCCTTTTTCGATACTATTCCTGCTTGCATAGGTAAAGCTCTCGCAAATGAGCTTAACTTAAAAGAAAAAGATAATTTTATAATATCTTTCAAGACAAAAGATGGTATGTATAATTCGATTAATCTTGAGGTTTTTTCAATCTTTATGACTTCAGATTCATTTTTAAACTCTTCCTGTATAATAATACCTTATAATGTTGCAAAAAATTCTTTGAACATAGATTCTGCAACAAATATCTTAGTGAAAACTATGGACTTAAAAAAGGTTAAAAATTATACCTTCGATTTACAAAAATCTTTGCCATACACATCAATAAGTAATTGGATGGAAGAAGGTAAAGAAATAATCGAAATCTCAAAGACAAAAGGTAAATTTTCAGGTGTCTTCATAATCTTTATACTAATCATAGCATCAATAGGTATAATAAACACTATGATTATGTCTGTTCATGAGAAAACAAAGGAAATTGGAACATTAAAAGCACTTGGTATGAGTGAAAAAGAGATAAGAAAAATATTTTCTTATGAAGGATTTTCTCTTGGGTTATTTGGTTCTATTTTTGGAATCATCCTAGCTCTTCCTTTAAACTATTACCTTGCCAGAGTTGGATTGAATGTAGCTGCAATGATGGATATAAATATAATAGCTGAATTTGGTCTTCCGCTTGTTTTATATTCTTCATTTCCAATAAAGGGTTATATTAGTGCATTTATTTTAGGTGTTTTTGTTTCATATATATCTACATATTCGAGCGCGAAAAAAGCAGCAAAACTTGAAATTACAAAGGCTTTAAGAACAATTTAATGCAAAAAGAATATCAAAAAGCATGTTATAACTAAAGGACCTTAATAAAAATGGTTTTTATATTTAGAAATGATTTTATTTAAAGCTAAAATCGATATAATATGATTAAAAAATATAATTAAAAAGAGGCATTTATGATATTTAAACTTGCAATCTTAAATATAAAAAGAAATAAAAAGAAGTCATTCCTTTCCGCATTAAGTATATTTTTTGCAGCAATAATAATAATACTTGCTTGGGGATGGATAGATGGGATGCTACAGAACCTTATAGATACAACAATAGACTTTCAAACTGGTACAATAAAAATTGCAAGTGAATCATTTTTAAAGCAAGAAAAATTCCTTCCAATAGAATTTTATATTGAAAATAAAAGCGATTTTATAGAGAAGTTACAAAATAGGCTTTCAAATGATTATCCTAAAGTAAATTTCGAATATGAAGAAAGATTAAATATTGCAGGCATTGCCAGTAAAGGAGAACTTTCGATTCCTGCTCTTATAAACTCAATTTCGACAGAAAAAGAACTTGCAAAATATCAAATCAAAAGGAGAAAAATCGAAGGTAATCCAGAAATTGGAAATAAAAAGATAATAATTGGAAAGGATCTTGCAAAAAAGTTAAACCTTAAAACTGGTGAATCAATTTTACTTGTTACTAAAACATATATAAGCGGATTAAATGGCATAAAAGCAACTGTAAGCAGCATTGTCGATTTTGGAATAGGTTCTTTCAATAAATCTATTATTTTAATGGATATTAATGATGTAAAACAGCTCGCAAAGCTTAACGAAAATAGTTTCGTTCAACTATTGCTTTTTTTTGATATAAAATATGTTGATGATGTTCTTAAAAGTATCAATAATTTATTAGTCAATTCTTTTCCTGAAACTGATTTAAAAGCAGTCCCTTTTAATGTAAGTATGGGACAAATATATGGCACTATGCAAATGATGAGAAAAGTTTTAGTCATAGTATTTGCATTTATTTTGTTTCTTGCTTCATTTATAATAATAAATACAATGATGATGAATATCTTTGAAAGAATAAATGAACTTGGAACATTAATGGCTATAGGAACAACAAAAAAAGAGATATTCTTGCTAAATTTCTATGAGGGAACAATTATAGGTATTTTAGGAGGAATCCCTGGTTCCATTTTTGGTTATTTGATTGCATTTATTATGAATAAAATTGGTTTTGACTTTTCTAAACTTTTAGGTGGTTATAGTATGCTTATGAATTATATCATAAGGCCATCCGCTTCTTTGGCCATATTTTTTGTTAGTCTCTTTATTTCATGCATTATCCCAGCAATTGCAACAATAATTCCTTCTAAATATGCATCGAAACTTTTACCTACAGAGGCTTTAAGACATCTATGATAAAATTTTGTAAAAATAAAAATTTGAAAACTTACAATTTATAAAAATTATAATTTGTAAAACTATTATTTGTAAAATTTATTATTTGAAAACCTTATAATAAATTAGAAAAATTCCTATTTAGAAAAACTTATCATAAAGGTGAAGAAATATATCATAATACTAATCATCAATAAACTTAAGAGGAGTTTTTATGAATAAATTTAAAAAATCAAAGGAAATTAAGAAAATAAAAAAAATACACTTCATGCTTTTTTTTATTGCTTTCATAATTTTTATATTTTTAAGTTTTCAAAATGAAGAAGATATATTAAAAAAATTGGATGAAAATGTCACATTTGAGTCAATTCATTATACAGGAACTTTAGAAATAATTCGTAATAATAATAAAATAATAAAAACCTTCGAATGCTGGGCTAAAAATGACTTATTTTTAATTATCTTTAAAAATCCAGAGGATAATGGAGTAAAATACCTAAAAAAAGATGGGAATCTTTATGTTTATTTTCCTTCAGCAGATGATGTTCTAACAATATCCAAATCTATGATGAAACAAGGTTTCATGGGTTCAGATATTTCGAATGAAGATATAACAAGAAATCGAAAATTATTAGATGATTATTCTATTGTTTCATTTAATAAAATTATTGAAAAAGATAATATTTTTTATGAACTAACTTTGCAAGCAAAAACAAAAGATGTCCCATATTTTATGCAAAAATTGATCATAAATTCAGACTTTGTAGCCATTAAAACCGAGCAGTATGATTTGGCAAAAAGGCTTGTAAAAACAATTATAGTTGATGAAATAAAGAAATTTGGTTCAAGATATTACCCAGTAAAAGTAACAATCCAAGATGGTATAAAAACAAGTTATAAAACAATTTTCTCGATAACTGATGTTAGTTTTAATATTCCAATAGATCCAAAGATTTTTACTATTCAAAATCTCTATAATAAATAAAAAACAAAACTGTATAATAGTAAACTGTACAAATTTAATTTGAAAATAAAAAAGTAATAATATAGTAATAACATAGTCTCAATTTCGAAAAGTTAAAAATTTAAAATGATAAAACAGAAAGCTTTATTAATATTTTTCTTTTGCATTTTGTTTTTTTTAATTCCAGTTGTAAGTTTAAGTCAAACAATATTTTTTAACCAATCATTTAATTCAATATTCTTTTATTCTTCTATAAGTGATACTTTTTCATTTGGAGCCTTAGAAAAATCAAATTTAATTTTTAAGATCAATAAAGATAATTTTATTTTCTATAGCTCAGCATACTTTATTAAATATGAACTTTTACTTCAAGATCTTACAAATTTACAATACTCTTTTTTTATCAATCAAATATGGTTAAGACTTCCTTTTGAATTTCTATTTATCGAAACTGGAATAAAAAGTGATTTTGATATTGAACAAATATCTATAGATCTTTTTGCACCATATAATAGGCTTATTTTCCAAACATTTTTTGGAATAAATTCATCTTCAAATAGATGGCAGGTTTCTTTTAAGTTATTCTTATCTGAATATTCAATATTTACCATTAAATGGTATTTAGATAGCAAGTTTTCAAAAAATTCACTAAATATCTATCTTTTTAATTTTTACAATTTTTTTGATCCATTTCAAATAGAGTTGTTTGGAATATTTTATCAAGTAAGTGAAAAATCAAGATTTGGATTTTCATTAAAGTTTCCTATTTTCTTAAATTGGTTTTTAGGTGGATGCATTCATTTAGATTCAAATTTTGAATATAATTATTTTGAAACAAAAATGCAAGTTTCTTATTCTTTTTTAAATTTTTCATTTTCAATTTTCTGGTATTATACATCATATATTTTTAACTATATTGATTTTGTAGATATAATAAAGAATAATGATTTACTTTTAAATCTAGATGAACTTTTAACTTTAAATAACAATCTATTTTCAATAAATTTTAGCTACAACCCTGATCCTTTTTTTTCATTAAACTTTTCAAGCATATTTTTAGTAAATCCTTTTGACATCTTTTTCAATTTGACCATAAATTTTCATTTTTCAAATTCATTAGACTTAAAGATTACATTTTTTAAAAATATTTATAAAACAGAAAATTCTACTATTCATGCCTATTGGATATGTTTTATGAACATTTATTCAGATATTTTTGTTATAGAACTTTCTTTTAATATATAATAAATAGATTTTAACAATTTAAACAATCATTTTCTATACAAATATAAAATTTTTCAGTTTTTTTAATATTTTAAACTTGACATAGAGAAATTTCATACTATAAAAAAATTAAGCGGAATACTTTGTTAAAGATATTTATTTGCAACATTTTTTTTTATATCTTTTTACAAAGTATTACTAAAAAGAATGTAAATGGAGGAGTTAATGAAAAAGGTATCACCACTGCTTATTATTTCCATTATCCTTATTGCAGTGCTCTTTGCCTTTGGTCAATCAACAGTAAAAGGACCGATAGTAGATAATATACTTGTTGATGTCCGAATGCAAGAAGATATTGGCTTAAAAGACACTGCTGAAGGGAAGACAGATTTATTTTACTGGGGTGTTCAAGGTAATGTTTTCAAAGCACTTCCAGCAAATGTAAGAGAGAAACTTGATGTTTATAAGATTCCATCAGGTTCTTGGTCTTTGATGATTAACCCTATTCCTAACAAAGCACCTTATACAGTAAAAACTAAAGACGGTGAGTTTTTCAACCCATTCGCTATTACCGAAGTTAGATATGCTTTGAACTGGCTTATAGACAGAAAATATATCGTAGATGAAATCCTTGGTGGAGACGGAGATCCATGTTTCACTCCTATGACTCCTGGTCAACCTGGTGTATATAAATACAATCTTATTGCATCTAAACTTGGTATGACAGCTAAAGGTGATGAAAAGAAAGCTATTGCTGCTATTACTGCTGCTATGGAAAAAGCTGCTGCACTTCCAGAAAACAAAGGAAGACTCGTAAAAGGACCAAACTTCTGGCAATTTGATGGAAAAGATGTATCTGTTAAGATTCTTATTAGAGTTGACGACCCTCAAGGAAGACTTCTTGAAGGAAGATATGTAGCCGATCAACTTGAAAAAGCTGGTATCAAAGCTGAAAGACTTGAGCTTGACAGAAGAAAATGTATCATGACAGCTTATTACAGCAATCCAGCTGATTATCAATGGCATATGTATACAGAAGGTTGGGGAGCTGGAGCAACAAGAAGATGGTGGGATATATCATTAGTTCAGATGTATGCTCCATGGTATGGATATATGGCTGGTGGTGCTGATCCTGCTAACTGGAATTATGAAAACAAAGAAATAGATGATATTACCCAAAAGACAATCAACGGTCAGTTTTTAGATGAAAAAGAATATTGGGATATGAATCTAAGGGCTTTGGAACTTGGTATTAAAGATGCTTGTAGAATTTGGGTCTGCACACAACAACAGTATTATGCCGCAAACAAAGAAAGATTCTTAAGCAGAATGGCTTATGGTGTTGGTGATGGTTTAAATCACTGGTCAGTAAAAACTGCAGATGTAAAACCAGATAAAAATAAAGAAAAAACATTAAGATTCACAGAATATTCTGCCCGCGGAGCTCTTTTTATGAGTGCATGGGATCCTATTGGAACTGAAGGTTTCACAGATGTTTATAGCCGTGTTCTTATGGAGCCTATGAGAGATGGTGGTTCATTTGAATCTCCTTATTCTGCTGAAGATACACAATGGAGAGTCAATTGGGATCTTAAAAAAGTCATGACAAAAGTTGCTAAAGATAAAGATGGTAAACTTGTTGGTCAAATAGATGTTCCTGAAAATGCTGTTATTTATGACTCTGGTACAAAGAAATGGAAAGCTGTCGGTAAAGGTGTAAAAGCTTTTTCAACAGGTACTTATTCATTCAAATTCTCTAAATATCATAATGGTCAAATGGAGAGCCTTGCTGATATTCTTTATTCATTTGCCTTCTCTATGGAATGGGCAACCAAAGATGGAGATAATGATAAATACTTTGATGATGCTTTTGCAAGTGTTGTAAAACCTGGTCTTGATATAGTAAAAGGTTGGGTTATAAATAAAGACGGCACAATTACAACTTACTTTGACTTCAACTGGCCTATGGATAAAAACAGAGTAGCTGCAATTGGTATTCCAGCTTGGACACCTTGGACTCCATGGCCTATTTACGAAGCTTTAGCAAAGCTTGTTGCTGAAGGCGGTGCTGCTTCAAAAAGAGTATATAGCTTTACACCAAGTGGCGAAGAAGTAACTGAACCTGATTTATTAGATGCAACATGTGCTTCTGATATTGCCGCAAAAATTGAAGAAATGAAAGCTGCTAAATACATTCCTGCATCAATCGCTGGTTATAAGACCTTGACTCAGGTAACTAGTGATTATGATCTTGCTATTAAATGGATCAAAGAAAAGAAACATGCATTTATTTCAGATGGTCCTTTCTGGATGCAAAGCTATGATGCTAAGAACAACCAGATGGTAATGAAAGCATTTAGAGATCCAACATATCCATTTACACCATACTATTGGAAAAACCTCTTTGTGGCACAAAGAACAAGAATAGATAAGATCGAAACTCCTGCTTCACCTGATAAGACAAAAGATACAGTTATTAATGTCAATGTTTCAATAATTGATTATCCTGCAGATACTGCAACCGCTGCATCTAAAGGAAATATTAAAGCTACTTTAGTTCTACCAAATGGTGAAAAAGTCTATACTGGTAAACTAGTAAAAACAGGTGTATTCCAAATTGTTATTCCAGCTAAAGATACAGCTACTTTACCTCCTGGAGCATATCTTGTTGTTATCGAAACTCAACTTACAACTGAAGCTCCAGCAGTTGAAACAACTTTCTTAGTTTTCTTCTAAACAAAACTATAAAAAAGGGTGCTTTATGCACCCTTTTTTTTTTTATTAAGATTTAAATAAATATTGATATTTTATATAAATATGCTTAATCAAGTTAATGAGCTTGAACTAATATAAAGGATAGAAGAATGTATAGAAAATATGTGATTAAAAGGCTCATCAATGCAGTTGTTATGTACGCAATTATCCTTATTGCGATATCAGCTATTTTCAACAATACTGCCGAAAGAGTTGTAAGACAGGATATCGATGATTTACTCAAAGCTGAATCTCAAAGGGTAATAAAATCAGGTAAATTTAATGTTGAGCAACTTGAAGAATGGAAAGCAAAAAGAAAAACTGAGTTGATCCATAGATATTATCTTGATAGACCTTTTTTATTACGAGTCTTTTATAANGCTTACAAGGCATTTACNTTTAAATATGGTAATTCTATGATAATGAGATCATCTAAAGGTGATAGAGAAGTCTGGAAAATACTAATAGAAGCCCTTCCAAAAACGGCTATTCTATTTACTACAGATTTTGTCATAGTAACATTTTTTGGAATCCTTATAGGCTTAAAAATGGCGAGAAAACCAGGTGGGGCACTTGACAGAACAGTTAGTTTCATAGCTTTGGCAAGTAATGGACTTCCACTTTGGTGGCTCGGAATGGTTTTTTTATTTTTCTTTGCATATACTATAAAATTATTTCCTTCAGGTGGCTTGCACTCTGTTCCTACTCCAACTGGATTTATGAATTTTCTCGATCTTTTATACCATATGTTTTTACCTCTTCTTACGCTTTTTATTTCAGGAATATGGGGTAGTGCCTATTTTATTCGTCAATTGGTTCTTGGAACGATGAATGAAGATTTTATAATGTCTGCAAGGGCTAGAGGTCTTTCAGAAAGTAAAATTCTTTATAAACATACATTAAGATCTGCTGCTCCTCCTATAGTAACAAATGTTATTTTGGGTTTATTTGGTTCCTTAGGCGGTGCTATAATCTTTGAAGGTATATTTAGCTGGCCTGGCATGGGAAATCTATACTGGATAGCACTTCAACAAAATGACCTCGCTGTTGTCATGGGAAACACATCTTTGTCTGTTTTCTTATTTATGATGGGCCTTGTTTTACTTGATTTTATATATGGATTTTTAGATCCTCGAATCAAAGTTGGAGGAAAAGCATGAAAATAAAAGAGTTATTTTCGGAAATCTTAGATTTTTTTAAAGATTTCGTTAAAGTTAAAACCGGTTTAATAGGTGTTGGTATAATTTTATTATTCCTAATTCTTTTAATCTTAGAGCCCTATATATTGGTCTATAAAGATACAAATACTCAATGGAGAAATATTACATACTGGCAAGATAATCCTGCTAATGCAGCTCCTGTATGGACACAACTTTTTTCAAAAGATAAAAAACCAATAACAAAGTTTATCTTTGATAGTGAAACAGAAGAAGAAGATATGAATGGAGTTACAGTAAAATCTTACATTTTTGATTATAAATTTAATTACTCTGAAGCTCCTCAAAATATAATCTTCCATGGTGATGCAAATGGATTTTTAGGCCTTCAAATTTTTGTAGAAAGACCAGATGGAGAAAAATTTGAGATTTATCGTATTGCTCAAAACTTTTCTAATGAAAACATAAGAATGACAGCAAATACTGAAGCAAGAAAAATTGCCTATGATTTCGGTAAGACTGTTGAAGATGAACAGACTCTTTTAAATATTGATCCAAACGACTTAAAAGCATTGGATGTTATTTTTGGTGAAAAAAAGACAGGTATTTTAGTTAAACCAATTCCTCTCAAAGGTCATTATAAAATAATTGCCAAAGTTTTATTCTTAGATTCAGCAGCAACTTTTGAAAATCCTTATATTGTAATAACTGGTAAGGTTTCTGGTTTACTTGGAACAGATAACTTAAAAAGGGATCTTTTTTCAGGTGTCATAGCTGGAATTAAGTGGGCTTTGTTAATTGGTGTACTTACTGCTGTTATTTCGGTATTTATAGGGCTTTTCTGGGGTGTAACATCTGCATATTACGGAGGATTTATAGATGCGGCAATGAATAGAATATATGAATTCTTTATTAATATGCCTATGTTACCAATTTTGATAGCTATTTCTGCAGTATTTAAGATTAACATCTGGATTTTAATACTCCTTCTATGTTTATTTAGTTGGACTGGTTCTGTCAGAACTGTTAGAGCTATTGCTTTACAATTAAAAGAGGAAGTATTTGTTGAAGCTTCTAAAGCACTTGGAGCAAACCATTGGAGACTTATTTTCAGACATATAATGCCACTTATTTTACCTTTAACTTTTGCAAATATGGCATTTTCTGTTCCTGGAGCTATTTTAACTGAAGCTGGGCTTAGTTTGCTTGGTCTTGGAGATCCTTCTATAGTTACATGGGGAGGGATATTGCATGATGCTCAAACAGGTGGTGCATTTATAAATAACCTTTGGTGGTGGATTATTCCTCCTGGTCTTATCATGGCTCTTTTGGCAAGTAGTTTTGTATTTGTTGGATGGGCTATGGATAAAATTCTTCATCCAAAACTTCGTACTAGATAAAATAATATATATAAGGTAAAAATATGGAAAAAGCTCTTGTAGTAAATAATTTAAAGTTATATTATTACACCAGTGCTGGAATTGTAAAAGCCGTTGATGATATTTCCTTCGATCTCAATGAAGGGGAAACATTAGGTCTTGTAGGAGAATCTGGTTGTGGCAAAACTACTACTGGTTTTGCGTTACTTGGAATGCCTACACCTCCTGGCAAAATTGCTGGTGGTGAAATTATCATAGATGATCAAAATATAGTAAAATTTTCAGAAAATGAACTTAGAAAAAAAGTTCGATGGGAAAAAATTTCTATGGTATTTCAAGGTGCTATGAACTGTTTGACTCCTGTTTATACTGTTGGAGAATTGATGACTGAAACTTATTTACAACATCGACCAGATACTCCAAAAGATGTAATATATAAACAAATAATAAAGTACTTAAATCTCGTAGGACTTGCCGATGATATTTACTCTAGATACCCTCATGAACTTTCTGGAGGCATGAAACAGAGAGTTGTCATAGCTACTGCTCTTTTTCTAGAACCTAAAATAGTAATCCTTGATGAACCTACAACCGGACTTGATGTTGTCGTACAAGCTCAAATCTTAAACTTAATAAAAGAACTTAAACAAAATTTAAGTATTTCTTCTATTTTTATTACTCATGATCTTGCCACTGAAGCTGAGATTTCGGATAGAATATGTGTAATGTATGCTGGTAAAGTCATGGAAATTGGAACAAATGAACAGATATACGGAAGAAAGAATTTACACCCATATACTGAAAAATTACTTAGTGCAACCCCACTTTTACATAAAAGAGTCGATGAACTTTCCTTTATCCCTGGTGTCCCACCAGATTTAATCGATCCTCCAAAAGGTTGCAGATTCTACGAAAGATGCCATGTTCATATGGATAAATGTAAAAATGAAGAACCAACAATGAAAGAAATAGAAGATGGACATTACATTTGCTGCTGGAGGTACTAATATGACAAACTCACAGAATAAAGAAGTTTTATTAAAGGTTGTTAACTTAAAAAAATGGTTCCCAATGCAACATGGTTTAGCTTCATTATTTGCAAAAGAAATAAAATATGTCAAAGCTGTTGATGGGATTAACTTTGAAGTATATAAAGGTGAAACATTTGGAATAATTGGTGAATCAGGTTGTGGGAAAACAACAACAGGTAAATTGATTATGCGACTTTTAGAACCAACAGATGGAAAAATTCTATTAAATAATGAAGATGTCGCTCATATTAAAGGCAAAGAATTAAAAAATTATAGAAAAAATGTTCAAATGATATTTCAGGATCCTTATGCTTCAATGAACCCTAGATTCAGAATAAGAAAAGTTCTTGAAGAACCACTTGTAATCCATGGAGTCGGAAATTCAAGGAAATACCGTGATGAAGTTTCAAAACAGCTTCTTGAGAGTGTTAAAGTGACTCCAGCAGAAGATTTCATGGAAAGATTTCCACACATGCTTTCTGGAGGTCAAAGACAAAGAGTTTCCATAGGAAGAGGAATTACCCTTTCTCCTTCACTTATAGTTGCAGATGAACCTGTTTCGATGATTGATCTTTCGACAAGAGCAGAAATACTTGCCATGATGAATAACTTAAAAAGAGAATTTGGTTTAACATACATTTATATTACCCACGATCTTTCAACTGCAAGATATTTTGCAGATAGAATAGCAGTAATGTATCTTGGAAGAATAATTGAAATTGGATCTGCCGATGATATAGTGGATAATCCAATACACCCATATACAAGAGTTCTAATAAATGCTGTATGTGAGCCACTTCCAGGAAAGGTTAAAGTAATGAAGGACATTCAAATTAAAGGTGAAATTCCAAGTGCAGCCAGAATACCTAAGGGATGTCGATTCCATACACGATGTTTATTTGCAACTGAAGATTGTATAAATAATCCTGAACCTGAACTTATTGATGCAGGTAATGGACACTATCATGCATGCTCTAGAGCTTCGTATCTTCCAGCATTTAAGTATTGATACTAGTTTTTGTATTTACTAAAATTTTATGCTATTTGTTGTCTAGTTTTTTATGGCTATTTCATCTTATTTATTAATAGATTTTTAATTGATGCAATATCATTAGCGGTGACTGTTGCATCAATTTTTTTTGTATCATAGACAAGGTCTTGCTCAGGGATTTCTTCAATAAATTCAGAAGGATAAGATGGAAATTTTTTCCCAAATTTACTTCTTTCATTGCAATAAGTGATAAAAAGAAATTCTTTTGCCCTTGTCATAGCAACATAAAAAAGTCTTCTTTCCTCTTCCAATTCTTTCCTATCAACAATCTTACTGGATGGTATTATACCCTTTTCTGCTCCTACAATAAAAACAACTCTAAATTCTAAACCTTTAGCACTATGAATAGTCATTAAATTTACACAATCTTCTTCTTTTTCTTCAATATCATTGTTCATTAAAAGTCTTAATCTTTCCCCTATCTTATAAGGATTTTGATAATCATATTCATCATCTTCATCTTTATAATTATATAAAGAGGATAAAAAGCTTTCTAGATAACCAATTTTACTATCATAAGTTTTTTCATCATTATGCAATTTAAGATAATCTTTATAACCAATTTCCTCTATCATTTCATTGAAAATCACTGAAAAATTTTTCTCTTTTTGAAATATCTGTTGTCTATATTTAACAAGTAGTTCATAAAAAGCTTTTAATGATTCCCTTTCATTCTCATTGAAAAAATTGATTAACATACTTTCCTTAAATTCATCATCATTTGAAATTATTTTCAAAATATCAAATATATGGATACCATTTTGTTTTGATTGAGAGATTAATTTTTCCAAAAGTTTTGTTCCAATCCCTCTCTTTGGGATGTTTATTATTCGGAGAAGTGAAACCTCATCGTAAGGATTTAATAATGAAAATAGGTAAGCAGAAACATCTCTTACCTCTTCTCTTGCATAAAAATTGTAACCTCCCCAAACCTTATGCTTTAGATTTTTTAAAATAAAAAGCTCCTCGAAACTTCTAGCAAGATGATTATTTCTGTACAATATCGCTATATCTTTGTATCTTATTCCATCCTTATATAGAAGTTGATAGATTTTTTCATATACAAATAAAGCCTCTTCTTGTGGACTATTNGCTTCAAATATGGTAATTTTACTCTTATATGGGTTATCTGTCTTCATCTCCTTTATCTTTCTATTTTGATTATTTTTNATAACATTTTTAGCNGCATGAAGTATTGCTTGTGAACTTCTATAATTATTTTCTAGGCAAATCACCTTGCAACCTGCAAAATCATTTTCAAATCTAAGAATATTTTCTATAGTAGAACCTCTAAATGAATAAATACCTTGGTCATCATCTCCAACTATTGTAACATTATTATGATTACTATTATTTTTAAGCAATTCTTTCACTATCATATACTGTAACTTATTTGTATCTTGATATTCATCGACTAAAAGATAAGAAATACTATCTCTTATTTTTTGTGAAGCTTCTATACAATTCTTATCTTTACTTGTTAATAAAAAGAATAGATTTAATAATAAATCATCAAAATCCATTGCATTGTGACTTTTAAGATATTCAATATATTGTTTTATTATCTTGCTAAATTCATTTTCTTCTATTAAACTTCTGTATTCCTCAAATGAATTTATGGAATTTTTCATCGAAGCGATAGTATAAAGAATAATATTAGCATCGATATCTAACTTTAATTCCCTCTTAATTCTGTTTATTACGCTAATAGAATCATCAAAATCATATATTGAGAAATTTTCCTTATATCCCAGTAATCCGCTATATTTTCTTAAAAGTCTTACAGAATAGGAATGAAATGTTGAAGCCACTATTGATTTTCCTTTTGTAGGAAGAAGATCGATAATCCTTGATTTCATCTCATTAGCTGCTTTATTTGTAAATGTTAACGAAACTATTTTAGATGGATTTAGTCCAATTTTTTCTATTAGATACATTATTTTAAATGTTATGACTCTTGTTTTCCCTGAGCCAGCAGGTGCTAAAACAAGAATTGGAAAACCAAAACTGATTACAGCTTCTTTTTGTTTATCATTTAATTTATTTATTAACGAATCTAGATTCATTTATTGCCCCAAAATTTTAAATTAAAGCTGAATGTATAAAAGATCAAGATCTTTGAAAAGATATATGAGATTATCAGAAAATTATTATTTTACAATATTGATTCACTTATAATTAAAAAAGAGGACATAAATCTTTGATTAAATAATCTAGAAAAATTAACTAGTTTAAATTTATTTTTTCTGGAAAAATTTAAAAAGTAATTGTTATATCGGTTGTTTTTTGTATCATCTCAATATCATGATCTGATAAATCGGCGGTGGAGTACTCTGGTACCATAATATTAGTTAGATAAACTATAATTCTAACAATCTTTTTATTAACTATTATTACCTGTACAAATGGATAAGGAACATTTGGATCAACCTTAATAAAAACTATTTCATTTAAAAACTTTATTGGTACATAGCATACTTTTGGATAACCGGTATAAGAATAATATATTATTTTAGCGCCATAACTTGAAAGTTGACAAAGTTTTAGCCTGAAAATATAATTTTCAACAGTATCAGTTGATTTTAATGTTGTAGTTTGACTGAAAATTACAGTTGTAAATATGAACAAAAACAAAAAAAGAATAGAGAATACCTTTTTCATCTATTTCCCTCCTGGATAATTTAAGTTTTAATTAATTTTTTAACTTCCTACTTATTATACTTTCGGATTTTTTAAGGTCAATATTGATTAAAATTTTTTATATATTATTATTTTTTAGCAAATTAATAACAGTATTTACTATAAATTAATACTTTAGAAGGTATAATGGATACAAATCAATTCTATTCAATAACTACTGAAATTGATAATCTTGTAAAAAATAATAGGTTGAGTGATGCAATAAAATTAGCTGAAGAAGAATTAGCTAAAAATCAAGATAATCCAGTTATATATTCTATTTTAGGTGAATTGTATGAATCTATTGATTTTAATAGATCAATAGAAGCTTATAAAAAAGGGCTTTCTCTTTTTCCTGAAAACTCTTATCTTCTTATAGGATTGGGTTTTGTTTACTATAATAAAAATCATTTTTCTGAAGCACTTCAATATTTTAAGTTAGCGTGGTTTAATGACCCTATGAATATCCGTCTTATAACAGCTATTGGTAATATTCATAGAAACTTAAAAGACTATTTTAAAGCAGAAAAATTTTACAAATTAGCTACAACTCTTGAGAAAGAAAATGTTTTTGCCCTTTTTGGTTTAGCAGATTGTTATAGGGGGTTGAATTTACATTCAAAAGCTCTTGAAATATGGTTACAATTGGCTCAAATAGAACCTGAAAATAAAATCTTCCTTACTAGGATTGGCGACGCTTATAGGATGTTAAAAGAATACGATAAAGCTTTATCTTTCTATGATAGAGCAATTAATATTGAATATGATTTTTATGCTTATCTGGGAAAAGCTTTAACATATGAGCAAATGGGAAATATTCAAAAATCAGTTGAAACTTTTAATATTTTAGAAAGTCGAGAAAAAGATAATTCTAGATTCTACTATGAATATATTAAATTTTGCTTGCGTAACTCGATGAAAGATAAAGCCAAAAGTCTTTACACCTTTGCGACTAAAAACTTTCCTGATAATAGATATATCGCTTTGATTAACATTTAATATTGATTTATTAATTTTGATTTAAGTAGTACCTGCTTTTTCTTTTTTGCCTTAGATTGCTGTACAGATAATCTTCCGAAGCTATTAAATTTATAAATATCATTGAAAAGATTGTAACTCCTAAAATATAATACAATAAAGAAATTATTGATTTTCCCTTAAAATTATATATTGGTATTTCCTTATCTTTTTCTAAAAATTTAATATAAATCTCATTTTCTGATTTTTCATTTAAGATATATTTTAATGGATCAATATTTTTATTATCCAGTTGGGCGATGCATTGTTCAATCTTTGAATTTTCTTCCAAAATTGATTTTAAAATAATTTGTTTTTGGACATAAGATTCATATTTTGCTATGACTTTTGGTAAAGGTAGTAAAAAAAAATAGAAAATTATAAAGAATATACATATAACTGCGAATATTACTTTATTGACCGCCACCATATTTTTTATATCGGAAAATTGATCCATAAAATTTATCTATTCTAATTGATTTTAGATAGCTTATTTTTTTTAGCAAAATANTATTTATNGTCTATATCTTTAACATCTTTATTAATTTATTTCAAATCGCCTATTTTTATGCATTTTAGCTTAATTATTTCTTATGATTTTTTAGCGATTATTTGCAATTTTGTTTGNTGATACAAAGAATATGTTATTATTGCATGTGAAATAGNTAAATTATAACTTTCAATATTGTTAGACTGTGGAATTGATATTGAAAAATCTTTTATATCTTGTAATCTTTCTGGTATGCCTTTGCCTTCATTTCCATATAAAACTAATAGCGGTAAAAATCTTTGACTATTTTTATAAAATTCTATGTCTCCAATTATATTATTTTCATTTATCGATTTTTCAGCGTAGCCAATTTTCAATTTAATGTTTTTAATTTTATTTAAAAATATCTCTTCTAAATTTTCAGAAATATTTATTATCTTTTCTAAACTAAAAATAGCCCCACTTGAACTTCTGATAACCTTTGGTGAAAATAGATCACAGTGAGATTCAAATAATATTATTTTTGTCTGATTAAAACCAATAGAAGTTCTAATAATTGTTCCAAGATTTCCAGGGTCAGATATTTGCAAAAAAGCAGAGATGAATTTCTCTCTATCTAAGAATCTTTCTATTTCGTTAAATAAAGAACTATTTCTATTATCTATGGCTTTAATAGTATTTAAATCTACATTTTCAATTATATCAGGGGTCTTAAAAACAGTAATACAGAAATATGATGTTTTTGTAGATGAAATTTTTAATAAATTTTGCTCATCAGTCCAATAAATTATTGAATTATCCACTTTTTTTAAGATATCATTGAAAAGTTCTTTTTTGGTTTTATCAAGTACAATATATTTTAAAGGAATATTTTTTTGTAGACAAGAAATTAATATATTTTTCCCTTCAGCAAAAGAATAGCCAAATTCTTCACGTTTTTCCTTTTTCTTCAATTCATTTATAAAGTTTGAAATATTTCTTGTTAGATTTTGCTCAACCATAAAAATACACCTGAAAATTTAGTAATATAAAATAAAATGTATGATAGTAAAATTGATATAACAAAAGTTATAAACCATGATATTAACAATGTAAAAAGAAGCCTTGAATTAAAAATAGAAAATCCTCTAGCATAACCAATCCCAATATATGATCCAGTTAGAGTATATACAGATGATATTCTATATCCAAAGAAAGAAAATAATATCGCTGAAGTTGCAAGAGAATAATACGAAGTAAATATCTTTGAAGATTCTATTTTACAAATATCTTTTGAAATTTTTTCGGCTTTTTTGCTACCATTTAAAATAATTGATAAAGACAATATAACACTAAATATTAATAGAAGATACAAATTTAAGTTTCCATAAATTTTGTTTTTGAACAAAGACAAAAATAACAATGATAATAGACTTATTGAATTTGCTACATCGTTTGCACCATGAGAAATAAATACATTTGGCAAGATTAAAAGACTAAGATCAGAAAATATATGCTCTGTTTTTTGATATTCAATCTTTAAGTTATCATTTTCATTTGAAGAATAGTTAATATTTTGACTTTTTTTAAATAAAATTCGATTTATAAATAATAAAAACAATAAAGAAAAAAATGATAGAAGTATGTAAAAAGCAAGTTTTGATTTACTAAGAAAGATTAATAAGAAAAATATATAGAGAGATAAGATATAGATAATTGCAGTTATCTTTGTTATTTTCAGTACCTTTTTATTTTTTAATGAAAAATTTAAAATTACCTTATAGAGAATCAAACCAGAAATTAGACTAAAAATTGGTGTTATTGTCCAAACGATTGTTGTTGAAATCAAATTCTTAAAAAATATATCTAACTTGAAAAATAAACCAGCACCAATTAACCCCCCTATCATAGTATGACTTAAAGATATTGGGAAAGGTAAAAAAGAAGATATAAAGAAAATTATTAAAGTTACTGTCAATATTACAATCGCACAGATGTAAAGTTGATTGAAACTTAAAGAATATGTGTTTATAAATCCATATTGGATTTTTCTTAATACAATTTCACCCAAAAATGTTGCACCAACAATTTCTCCGATTAAAGGAAGAAGAAAGATAAATTTATTATTCTTATATTTAATAAATGTAGATTCATTACTAAAAATCGGAAGTAATAAAAATATTCCATCTTTTGCACCATTAAAAATACATACTAAGATGGTTAAAAACAAAGGTATTATAATTAAATAAATCATCATAAAAAAATTATAATAAAAACTAATAATTCATGAAATCTAAAATCTTATCTGTTAACCTTGAAATTGAATTTGGTATTTTTGATAAAAGAATTATGAGATTGTTAAAATGAATGATATCAATAGCGTTGTATCTATCCTTAAATGAAAACGCAATTTTACCAAGATCCAACGATAATGTATCTATCTTATGCTCTAAATCATCAAGCTGTTCAATATTTTTTTTCTGTAAATCAAAAATAGGTTTAGCGAATCCATAATTGTAACCTGTAATAAAAGTATCTATCATTTCCTTATAATTTTTAATAGAATTCACAACTTCATCACATAGACTATTTAATAACTTCTCTACTTGTTTATCGATTGTAAATGAAATCCTATTTAAAAATAGAAGCTTCGCAAAATCTTCAATACTATCCATAATATTATCTTGAATGTGAATAAATTGAAGTATATCTTCTCTGGTAAATGAAATCTTTAAGGAATTTCTAATCAGTTGGCGAAGTTCATTTTTAATTGTATCTGCTTTCCTTTCAAAAAAAGATATTTGCTCTATAAATCTTGAAATCTCTTCATTCGAAAAATAATATCTTAAAAGTTCATTCAAAAGTAAAGATGACTGATAAATGCAATCCACATGCTGTGAGATAAGATTTAAAGGAGTATTTTTAGGCAAAAGTCTTTGAAATATAAATGGGTATTTTTTCATAAAAAATTCCTAGAAAGTTTATCAATGTTGTTTAAAACAGATTAAAGATCTTTAATAAGGCTATAACACTGCTGAATAAATCAGCACTGCCACCAGAGGATATATCATTTTTAAGACAGAATTCATTCAAACTGTCAATACCATTAAAAAAGTTATTATAGTTTTTTCTTTTCATGACATTAGAGCAAAGTTTTTGATACTCAATCAATGTCTCTTCTCCTAATTTACCTAATATATTTGTATCTTTCAAAGAAGAACAGATAAATAAAAATACTTTAAGTAAAATTATCTTTTTCTCTAAAAAAAACTGTGGATCATTAATAAAAGATTCAATATTTAATCTGTTTTTAAGATTTAAAAAATAATTTATTGACTTAAATACGATTGGATAACCTTTCTTTGCTTCGTCGACAACTCCTCTATATTTATATTTTTCGTAAGTTCTAGCTCCATATGTAGATTTTGGAAGATTATTTGTCTTTATTTTATAATCAGCAAAAATTTCTCCGACTTTTTGAACCAAATATGAATAAATTTTTATAAATGAATACCTTCTAAGATTGTATCCCTTCTCATTATCTTCAAGAATCTTGTATTCATAAATCTCTAAAAATATATACATTGATATAAATAGTATTGAATAAGTAAAGATAATACCTTTATAAGTATTTATTCCTTTTGTCTTTGTAAACATCTGCTTTTCAATTATAAGACCGAAATGCAAAAATCTATCTAGCCCATCTTTTAAATTAGAAAAAAAATATTTTAAAAGATAATCTTGAGTGATTTTTTTTTCTGAAAGTTCAACAGCTTCTTCATTTTGATAATAAAAGACTTCATCACATAAATTCAATAATCCATACAGGTACTTTCTTATCAAAGGGATAGTTTCAAACATAATAAAGTAATCCATATCCTTATGTCTATTCTGACTAATTGGTGTAATGAGACCGGGTTTTGGATCTAAAGACAACTCAAGATATAGAGCATCTATAAAAGAATGGATTGTTTCAATCAGATCTTCATTTGAAGATAATTTTGCTAGTTTTACTTTTCTCAAAAATTTCCCTTTTCTTTTTTTCATTTTCTTAAAATTTATTTTTAGGTTTCATCAACTTTATTTTTAAGGATAAATAATTTTGTTATTCCATATCTTCTTTCATCTAAAACTAAAAAATTAGATAAATCAGGATCAATTTTTTTAAAGATTTGAAGGAACAATAGCCCATCATCTTTTAGTCTATTGTATTTATGTATGTAACTTAATATATCATTTTCAAAACCTAAAAAATATGGAGGAGATGCAAAAATAAAATCATAACAGTAGTTCCAAGATCTTAAAAACCTTCTGAAATCAAGAGAAAATACATTTGCTTTTAAACCAAATTCCTTTAAATTTTCTTTAATAGTTTTGCAAGATCTATTGTCCTTATCAACAAAATCAACCTTTTTAGCCCCTCTTGAAAAAGCTTCTATCCCATAATTGCCACTTCCTGCAAAAAGATCTAAAACAACAGAACCAACTATTTTTGTATCAAGTATATCAAACACCGCTTCTTTAACGATACTGATTGTAGGTCTTAGGTCTGTATTGGGTACCAATATTTTTCTTCCCTTAAAATTTCCTCCGATTATTCTAATTCCCTCTTTCATTCAATATCTCTTATTTTATTATCTTTCTTCTTCTATTTTAGTCATTACCATTTATCAATTTAATATATTCAACTTAATCAAGTACCACTTAAAAGATTTAAATACTGCTTAAGATTTTTTCTTTATATAGCGAAATCATAGAGGTTAACAATGAAAAATCTTTTTCTGGTTTTGCCATATAATGCATTCCTATACCAACTCCATTTTTACTATTATATCCACATGGAATAGATATAGCTGGAGCACCGATAATATTTGCAGTAACAGTAAATATATCTGCACTATATTCATCTATTGGTCTTATCTTTTCACCAATTTTCTTAAGATACGATGGTGTTGTAGGAGTCAAAAGTAAATCTATATCATTAAAAAGATTGTTAAACTTATAGACCAAATATTTCCTTATTTTCTGGGCTTTTGAATAGTACTTATCCTGATATCCTGAAGATAAAACATAATTTCCAATTGTAATTCTTCTTAAAACTTCTTTACCAAAATTCTCATATCTAAGATCTGCAACAGAATCGAAAAGATCAGTATTATTTATTTTATTTCTATCAACTAGTTTTTTACCATATCTAATGCCATCGTATCTAGCAAGATTGGATGATGCCTCTGCTGGTGCAATTATATAATATGTTGAAAGTGGTAAGTCAATTGGAACTGGAAAATCTATCTCTAAAATTTCGTTTCCCTCTTTTTTTAACCTATTAATCTGTTCAAAATATATTTTTTTTGTATCTTCACAAGAAATGAATTTTTCAATACCTTTAATAATTCCTATCTTTTTTTGCCCAAATTCCTCGTTTTTAATTTTATTTATGATCTTTTCTTTTTTGATTAGATTTTCAGTTTCTTCAAGAAAAATTTCTTTAAGATTATTAAAAAAATCTGTCCTTTCAATAGTAATACTGGTCATATCATTTGAAGATTTGCAAGCAATTATATCAAAGATGAAAAGAAGATCTAAAAAATTAGCCGAGAGTATCCCTATTACATCAAGGGAAGAGGCAAATGCGACAAGACCCCATCTTGAAACTGATCCCCAAGTTGGCTTAAAACCATAAATCCCACAAAGACTTGCTGGTTGACGAACAGATCCTCCTGTATCTGAACCAAGTGCAATTGGAACCATCCCGCAACTAACAGCAGCTGCACTTCCACCAGATGAGCCGCCTGGAATATATTCTACATTAAGAGGATTTTTAGTTGGACCAAATGAGGAGTTTTCAGTAGTACTCCCCATTGCAAATTCATCCATATTTGTTTTTGCTAATATTTTAGCACCTTTTTCTTTTAAAAATCTTACAACATCTGCATCATAAGTAGCAACATACTTATCCAATACTCTTGAAGCACAGCTGTTCTTTAGTCCTTTCACTGCTATGTTATCTTTAATCATAACAGGCATGTTTTTCAAAAAATTCGAAGTATTTACCACATTTAAATTTTCTTCATTTGAAAGATCTTTTATTTCTTTTTCATTTTCATGCAAAAAGGCAAAATAAATATTATTATTTTTAATTGCTTCATTATATTTTTCTCTTGATTGCGCAAGTTCATTTTCTAAAAGATAAGATTTTCTTAATGGTTCAACATTTATCATATGTGTCTTTCCTCTTCATTATTTTCTTCATTCAATTTTTCCTTTTCAATAACAATAGGCACAACACAAAATTGATCTTCCTCATTTGAAAAATTCTTTATGATATTTTTACTTTCAATAAAATTCTTATTGTCATCTTCTCGTAATTTTTTAGATAAAACTGGAGTTTTATCATCGAATTTTTCAAAATCAGTGTTGAAATCGTTAAAATTTGAAATTTTGTTCACAAAGTTTAGTATCATTTCAAAATCATTTTCAAGATTCTTATCTATTTTACTTACTCTACATAAAAAGGATAATTTTTTCATCAAATTTTCATCCATTAAAAACTCCTTCTTAAAAAGGTTACCATAGCATCTATTTTTGCAAATATTTTATTATTTTAATTCAAATTTCGATATTCTTATTAAGTTGAAAAAAAAGTAATATATTTTATAAATAAGACAAGAAATGCAGATAAAAAAAATCATAATATTTTATTTTGAACTAATGTATTAGAAAAAGCAAATAATTTCAATATGATTTTCAGGAGAAAAAAATGTCTAAAAAGAAGGAATACTCTTCTTTGGCTATGAAGATGAGTTTTGGAATAGCATTTATCTTACTATTAATCTTTGCTTTAATTGTAATCCTATTAAATTTTTTCATATCTAAAAATGAAATAAAAAAAAATGTAGAAGATTTAGAAAAAGAAGTAATAACAACAAGTAATTTTCTTGAACAAATTTTTGACTTAGAATCTAAAAATATAATAAATCTTTTTAATGATAGTAAAATTTCATTTCTAATATCTTCCAAAAACACATTTGAACTTACTCGATTCATAACAAATAAATCTCTCCAATCCTCCTATATTGAAGATGTATCAATTTTTTCGCCTTCATTTGAATCTATTGCATCAAATTATACGAAAAATATCAAGATGAATGATCTTCCAATCTTTTCTGATTTAATTAAGAATAAAGCTGAAATTAAGATATGGAAAAACCCAACAAAATCTGCCATTAATGATTCTGTTATTATTCCAATCACAATTCAATTAAATATTGAAAATGATGGAATATATTATATATATGCTGAAACTTTCTCTTACAAAGATCTGTGAAAATTTGATAGGTTCCAGGACTTTTGGTGTAAGTGGTAGTATGGCTTTAAATGATGAAAATGGCATAAATCTATTTCATAAAGATAGAACGCTTGTATTAACTTCTTTAGCAAACTATGATTTTATGCAAAAGATGCTTAATTCCAAAGACAAGAATGGTATTATAGAGTATATTTTTAATAATGAAATTAAATTTTTAGCATTTAATAAATTTAACAATTGGCCAATATATGCTACAGTAATGGATTCAAGAAAAGCAATATTAAGTCTTTCAAGAGTATTTACAAATAATATCATATTATCTCTACTTTTATCTTTAGTAATAATCATAATTATAACTATAATTTTTACAAATACTGTAGTAATAAAACATATAATCAATCTTATAAGCCCTATTAAACAACTTACTTCCGGAGATTTAAGGGCTGTTTTTCCTGTTAGAACAAAAGATGAAGTTGGTCATATTGCTAAACAGTTAAATAATTTAATTCAATCATTTAATATCATAATAAGAAATGTCAAATTTAAGGCAGTCGAGTTAAATGAAATAAGTTTAAATCTTGCAAGCAATATGGAGGAAACTGCTGCTGCGATTTATGAAATAAATAAAAATATTGAAAGTTCAAAACATCAGATCGATGATCAGGTTGCCTCAGTTACCCAAACATCTGCTGCTGTAGAACAACTCACAAGATCTATAGATAGTTTGAATCAGGTTATAGAAGATCAAGCAGCAAATATAAATGAATCATCTTCTGCTATAGAAGAGATGGTGTCGAACATCGCATCTGTTGCAGCAAATGCAGAAAACACAGGTAAAAGCACAGAAGAACTTTTACAGGTTTCCAATGATGGGAAGAAAAGATTGGATGATGTCTTTGTAACAATAAAAGAGATATCAAGGATGTCTGAAAATCTCATATCTACTACTTCCTTAATTATGTCAATAGCTGACAAAACAAATCTTCTTGCCATGAATGCCGCAATTGAAGCTGCTCATGCTGGTGAATTTGGAAAAGGCTTCGCTGTTGTTGCTGATGAGATTAGAAAACTTTCAGAACAGACAGCTTCTCAATCAAAAACAATTACTCAAAACTTAAATCAAATCAAGACAGCTATTGACAAAGTTGCAAACACTTCTAAAGAAACTTCTGAAGCGTTTAACACTATATTAGATAAGATTGTTTCTGTAAATAAAATGGCAGAAGATATAAAATTATCTATGAATGAACAAAAAGAAGGTAGTAAACAGATACTTGAAGCTTTGAGAAAAATGAATCAAATAACCTCTTCTGTAAAAAATAGTTCGGCTGAAATGAAAGCTGGAAATAATGAAATATTAGCCGCAATTAAAAAACTAAATCAGATCTCCTATAATGTTAAAAATGGAAATGAAGAAATCTTTTCTGCTGCTGCTGAAATAAATAAAGCAGTATCAAATGTCATTAAACTTGCAAACATGACAAAAGCAGATGTGTCTTCATTATTAGAACTAACAGATAAATTTATAGTTAAAGAAGATGATCTTAGTGAAGAAAATAAAAAAAATAAATTATCAAAAACTGAAAGATTTGAATCTCTACCAGAAACAAAAAATTTAGAAATCGAAGAAAAAGGAATTCAAAGAATTGAAGAATAAAAGAATAGCTAATTTTTACATAGCTTTTTTAATTGTCTTAATCTGTTTTTTCTCTTCTATTTCAGTTTTTGTTGCCTTAAGTTATTTCTCCAGCAAAGGTGCAGATAGTGAGATATCAGATATAAGCAATTTTTTTTCTGAGAGTAAAAACAATACTTATAGATTTTCTCAAAATAATCCTAAACCTATTGATGATAATCAAGAGATAACAAATATTGTATTTAAAATTAAAAGCAAAATTGATATAATATCCAAGTTAAATCCAATAGAGTTTTCAAATCTTGATTACCCACAAAGACAAATTTTATTTGAAAATATAAAAATCCTTTTAAATCAAAATTTAATTTATAAGGAAGAAGTTTTCGATGCAATACTACCATCTTATCAAATAATCCTTTCCATATTATATACCGATACTTTTGCTAAATCTGTAATATCAAATGCTTATGGAGATAACCTTTCATCAGATTTTTACAAAGATTTTATATATTTTAGAAAAATATATTATCCTATCAAAGATCACTTTTTCGAACTTTTAACATATTATTTTAATACCTTCAAAGATGATAGAGCTTACAACAAAACAAATTCAAAAATTATGAGACAAAAAGATTTTATTGTTCCTTCAATCAAAGAATTAAAATATAACCATCAAAATGCTATTGATATCTTCTTTAAAAAAGTAAACAAAGTAAATGGAGAAGAAATTGGTCCTCAGATTTATTCATTTACATCAGGGGTAGTTGTCGTAGCTGAAAATGGTTGGGTTGGGGGTACTACTTTTGAATCATATAAAGGTGGTGGGATATCCCCTAAAAGTGGCAATGGTGTTATTATCTATGATCCTATAGGAAAAAGATTTATTTCCTATTTTCATCTTTATGAAGTAAATGTTGTAAAAGGGCAGATAATAAAGGCTGGTGAGCCAATAGGTCTGGGTGGCAATACTGGACTTAATGCTAGAAAGTTTGGTCATGGTAAGCATCTGCATTTTGAAATTTTTGATATTCTTAAAGATAGGTTTTTGACTTGCTATGAATTAAGAAATATCCTTTTTCATTAGAATTTTTATTTGTCAAAAAAAAGAGGGTTATCTCTTGAATAAGAGATAACCCTCTTTTTTTTAATAAAAATAATAAATACTACTTAATATTCTTAACAAAATCGGTTAAAACATCTGTTAAATCTGGTTTGCCAATCTCTTGAAGTTCATAAATAACTCTATAAGCTGGCTTTTTAATTTTGACAATTCTTGTTAAATCTATTGGTGTAGCGATAATAACAGCATCACAGTCAACTTTATTTATAGTTGTTTCAAGGTCTTTAATCTGAGCTTCTGAATAACCCATAGCTGGAAGAAGTGTTCCGATATATGGATATTTTTTATATGTTTCTTCTATTTTACCAACAACCCAAGGTCTTGGATCAACTAAAGAAGCGGCACCAAACTTCTGAGCAGCAACAACTCCAGCACCATAAGTCATCTCACCGTGAGTAAGAGTAGGACCGTCTTCAACTACTAGTACTCTTTTGCCTTTTATTTCTTGCCAATTATCAATAAATATTGGTGAAGCTGCATCAACAACTATAGCTTTTGGATTAGCTGCTTGAATATTTTTTCTTACTATCTGTATATTTTCATTTGAAGCAGAGTCTATCTTGTTGATTACAATTACATCTGCCATATAAAGGTTTGTTTCACCTGGGTAATACTTAAATTCGTGACCTGGTCTATGTGGATCAACTACAGTTATATGTAAATCTGGTTTGTAAAAAGGCATATCATTGTTTCCACCATCCCATAAAATGACATCACAACCAGCTGGATCATTTTCAGCTGCTCTTAAAATAGCTTCATAGTCTACACCAGCGTAGATAACATTGCCTCTTGAGATATGAGGTTCGTATTCTTCCATTTCTTCAATTGTACAATTATGTTTTTGAAGATCATCAATTGAAGCGAATCTTTGAACTTTCTGTTTTTCAAGATCACCATAAGGCATAGGATGCCTAACAGCAACAACCTTTTTACCCATTTTTTTCAATAAATTTGCAACAGCTCTTGTAGTTTGGGATTTACCACATCCTGTTCTAACAGCACAAACAGCAATAACTGGTTTTGTGGATTTTAACATAGTTGTTCTTGAACCGACAACCTTAAAATCCGCACCTGCTGCCATAACTCTTGAAGCATGATGCATTACATATTCATGTTGAACATCTGAATAAGAAAAAACAACTTCATCGATATTGTGTTTTTTAACAAGTTCGATAAGGTCTTTTTCATCTTCGATAGGAATCCCATTGGGATAAAGTTTACCAGCCAAAGAAGCTGGGTACTTTCTTCCAGCTATATCTGGAATTTGGGTTGCAGTAAAACATACCACTTCATAATCAGCATTATCTCGATAAAGAACATTAAAATTATGAAAATCTCGCCCTGCAGCACCCATTATAATAATTTTTTTCTTTGCCATTATTTTACCTCTCCTTTCTATTTGTATCTGCTTCTTTTGATTAACATACCAAATTTTAATGTAAAGGAATTTTTCAAGTTGATTTTATCTTTTTACACAACATATTTTTACTTAATCAATTTTTAAGATTTTTAATTTATTTTAATTCTTTAATATATTTGACAAATATTTTTTTTCCCCTAAAATTTAGTTAGTTTATAATTGAACGACAAAGTTATAAAAAAAGGAGAAATAGTTATGAAAAGCAAACTTCTAGTAGTTTTTTTCGTAATGCTTTTTGTTTTAGTCGCTTTCTTTGGTTGTAAAAAAGAAGCTTCCGTATTAAAAGTTGGTACTAATGCCGAATATCCACCTTTTGAATATAAAGATGGAGATCAATTTCTCGGTATTGATATGGATATTGCAAGATATGTAGCAACAAAACTTGGAAAACAGATTGAAATCAACGATATAGATTTTGACTCCCTTATACCTTCACTACAAAACAACAAATTCGATATGGTTATAGCTGCTATGACTATAACAGATGAAAGAAAAGAAATTGTTGATTTTTCTATCCCATATTATACCGCCAATCAATCAATCATCGTTAAACAGGATTCTTCGCTAACAATAACTTCCGAGGAAGATCTTGCAAAGCTAAAAATTGGTGTTCAAAGAGGTACTACTGGTGAAGCTTATATAGATGAAAACTTTATTCAAACAAAAAAAATGAAAGATACAATGTTAATCAGATTTGACAATAATATTAATGCAGTTCAAGAACTTTTAAATGGTAATGTTGATTGTGTTATCATTGATGATTCAGCTGCAAAAGGATATGAAAAGTTAAAACCAGTTAAGGTTATTTATACTATTGAAAGTAATGAAAGTTATGGTATTGCTTTCCCAAAAGGTTCAAAGCTTGTTGAGAAAGTTAATAAAATAATTGATGAATTACTTAAATCAAATGAATGGCTTGAATTAATTAAAAAATATTTTTAATTTAATTTATTAAATTATTTTTATGCATGAAGGGTTAAATCCCTTCATGCTTTTTTATTAAAATAAAAAAAGGCAATATTAGCAATGAGTGAAATTAATAGTAATCTTTTCTTTTTATTCAAAAATATGCCTCTTCTATTAAATGCCACATTAACAGCTATTCTCTTGACATTTGCCTCTATATTTATTGGAATGGTTGTAGGTATTTTAATAACTTTTTTAAGAATATATGGTTCAAAAATAACCAAAAAAATTGTATTTGCTTATGAATGGGTCCTTAAAGGAACCCCTCCTCTAATTGTAATTTTTATATTTTATTTTGGTCTTGGTAAATACTTAAATCTTGGACCATTTTTATCTGCTGCATTAGCACTTGGTTTAAGATCTTCGGCTTATCAAGCTCAAATATATCGTGGGGCTGTTTTATCTATAACTTCAGAACAAACAGAAGCTGGTCTTTCATTAGGTTTATCCAGAGCAAAGACATTTATGATAATTATAATTCCTCAAGCCCTTAGGTTGTCTTTACCTGGATTTACGAATGAATTTACCATTGTCTTAAAAGATACTCCTCTTGCATATGCAGTTGGATTAGTCGAAATTTTAAAGGCTGGTAGAGATATATTAAATCAACCGTTGACACAAAGTATAACAGGAGGTGATATAACTGGAACCTTAAATCCTTTTGCAATTTTTTTAGTCTGTGCACTTCTTTACTTTCTACTTTTTGAAGTTTTTTCTTATTTACTACATTTCCTATCTAAAAAATACGAAATACCAGGCTTTGTAACTGATAAAGAAACAAAATAATTCAAGGAATTATGATGGAAGAAAATTTACTTATAATCGAAAATATTGAAAAAGCTTTTGGTTCACAAAAAGTTCTTGATGGTGTATCATTCAAATTAAATAAAGGTGATGTAAAGGTCATTGTCGGACCATCTGGAACTGGAAAATCAACACTTCTTAGATGTATCAACCTTTTAAATCCTCCAGATAAAGGTAGAATTTATCTTCAAAATACTGAAATCACACAGCTCCCTCATTCTAAGATCCCATCAATAAGACAGAAAATTGGAATGGTTTTTCAGCATTTTGCCCTTTTTAACCATCTTTCTGCGATAGATAATGTCGCTCTAGGACTTATAAAAGTTAAAAAAATGAATAAAACCGATGCATACGAAAAGGCAATGTTTGAATTAAAAAGAGTCGGACTCGATCAACATAAAGATAAATATCCGGCTCAACTTTCTGGTGGACAAAAACAAAGAGTCGGTATTGCAAGAGCTTTGGCTATGGATCCACTTTTAATACTATTCGATGAACCAACAAGTGCATTAGATCCTGAACTTATTGGAGAAGTTTTACAGGTAATGCAAAACCTTGCAAAAGAAGGTATGACAATGATATGTGTGACACATGAAATGGGTTTTGCAAAATCTGTTGCAAATGAAGTAATATTTATGGAAAAGGGTAAAATAGTTGAACAAGGACCACCATTAAAGCTTTTCACAGAAGCGACTCACCCAAGAACTAGAGAGTTTTTAAGCAAAATAAGTGAACTCTATGGTGAATCAGAAAAAAAATAGGAATTAAATATGATGTTTTTTTCAAAATTAGTAACCTATATTCCATCACTATTAAAAGGTCTCGGAATAACCCTTGAACTTACTCTTTTATCTGCTATTATTGGTTTTTTTGCCGCTATTTTTCTGGTTGTTGGGGTTTTATATGGAAATCGTTTTTTCAAAATTTTATGCAATTTTATTATTACAATAATCCGTGGAACTCCAATGATGGTTCAGCTTTTTCTTATTTATTTCGGTCTACCAGGAATTAATATCAAATTATCACCATTGACAGCAGCAGTAATCGCATTTATTATAAACTCTTCTGCATATCAGGCAGAATATTTGAAGGGTGGCTTTATGGCTATTTCAAAAGAACAGATTGAAGCTGCCTATTCAATTGGATTAAACAAATGGGACGCAATCCGACTTATTGTTTTCCCTCAAGCTTTTAGATTTGCCATCCCTGCTCTTTCAAACGAAATAGTTTACCTTATTCAATACACTTCGGTTGCATATACAATTGGACTTCCAGAACTTTTCTATATATCAAAAAATTTTGCTTCAAAGACATATATGAACTTAGAAATTTACCTATTTATTGGAATTATTTATCTTATTTTTATATATATCATTACCAAACTCACAGATATTGTAGAAAAAAAACTCTATATACCAGGGTTTGACACTAGCCACTTAAAATAATTTTATGAATATATTACTTTTAGACACTTCCACATCTTCTTTTCATCTAACTATTAAAACTAGCGATACTTTTGCTACCTTTACTAGTAAAACACCATTTGATCATACTGAGCATATACTTTTAATCATTGATTCCACTCTTAGCACCTTACACTTAAAAATAAACTCGATTGATTATGTTTTTATTGGAACAGGACCTGGTTCATTTACTGGAATTAGAATCGCTCATTCAATAATAAAAGGTTTATTCTTCAATTCAAACATAAAAATCCTTCCGCTTCCCTCTATTTCATTATTAGCATATTCTTTTTTCATTAATATCAACTTATTTATCAATACTTTTGATTATTTGAAAATTTTGGGAAAAAATTATTATACCCTATATTCAATGATTTTTGGAAAGAAAAATAGATACTATTTTAGTAAGTACGGGTTTTCTCAAGATTTTATTGAAAAACCTCTTAACGATATTGATATTGATCAACTTATAAATCCTAAAATTGAAGATTTGGCTTTTGATAGAATAAAAGAAATAATAAAATTGGAAGAAAAATTAGAATCAAAGCCTATTTTAATTTTAGATGATTTACAAAATTTTCCTCAAATAGAAAAACATCATTTTACGATCTTTGAATCAAAAATTAATGGTATTGAAATAATTAATTTTATTGAAAAGAATATTGAAAAGTTTGAAAGATACATTATTTCTCCTGATTTACTTTTACCATTATATATTAGAAAATCTGATGCCGAAGAAAATATTGAACGATGAGTTTTATAGAGATTGAAATTGAATATTATCCTGATTCAATAATCGATGTAATAGTTAACTCGACAAAAGATAGTTTTGTAAAAATTGACGAGATTAAAAATAATAAATATATAATCAAAATCAAAGAAGAATCTTTTGGTCCTTTTTTATGGGATGACAAATTTTCCAAAGATAAAATATATCAAAAAGAATCTTCAGATAATTTAATTTTTATAGATCTTGAATTAATTAATGAAGATCTAACACAAAATTACTTAGATAGCAATAGAAATATAATAAGAACTAATAAAACCAAAATAAGTAAATCAAAATACTTATATCTTTTAAACTTGTCCTTTAATTTTAACCAAAAATTGTTAAACTTGAATATTAATGAGATTCATAAATATAAAGACATTTTCTATGAAAATTTAATAGAATTAATTGATTTGAATTACATATTATCTATTAAAAGTGATTTTATAATATTAAAACTAAGTAATAATTTACATTTATTGCCATTTCAATTTATATCTTATTATCTTGCAAAAAAAAGAATTTTATCTTTATTTTTGATCCAAGATTTGGATAAATTCGACATTAATTTTATTCAATCTTTAAAAAATCAGAAAATAAAAATTCATGATTTATTTTTCTTAAAGGAAAATTCATTTGAGATTAATGAGAAACTATGGAATAAAATGAAGATAAATAGAATAGTATTTTCAAATAATGATCAATTTATAAGTGGAATTAATATATCAAAAATCCCTGTGATTTTAGCTCATGGTTATAGAAAAAAAGATTTTTCTTCAATCAAAATAGGAAAAAATTTTTTTAATCCTTTTTATTTAAACCAAGTTGAAAATACCCCACAAATATTATTATTATTATGTTGTATGATAAATTATTCAAATTCCGAAAACAATATTATCAATCACTTTTTCCAAAAGGGAAGTAAATTAATCCTATCTTTCCCTTACATTGTGCCAATAGAATATGTTGAAGAAGTATTTGAATTGATAATCGAAAATAAATATGATAATATTTTTGAATTATTAATAAAGATTTTATCTAAATCTAGCTTTTTGTCTTTTTTGACAAAAATACTGATATGACATTTTTTAATTAATATTTACTTATAAATCACTAAAAAAAAGAGCTAGGTTCCTACCATTGCAACTTAAAATCACATTTGAACTACTAAAAGAATATGAAAAATCCCTATTTTTTGATAAAACTATATGGAACAGCTCGGTCTGACTATCTTTTAAGAGGATATCAGCATCATCTTCCATTGATTTAAATTTTAAATGATAGGATGTAATATCTGAATTAATATCTAAATGTAAGATATACCAATTTAAGCTTATAGAAAATCTACAATATGAATCGATAATAGCTGCAGCTTTTACCTGATCAAAAGTTTTTTGTATCACTTCGACAGTTGAAAATACTTTTTTAGACTTTTTCATAACAAAAACGCTATCATCTATACCTTCTCTTTTTTTGGTTTTTAAATAAGATTTCAAAGAAATATATTCCCCTATTAGATCTGGATTTTTCTTGAAAGTATCTTCTATTTTATCAATTTCATAATCACTTAGTTTTTGACCCAATGCTGATTTTAATAATAAATCTTCTATCATATCTCACCTTCATCTATAAATAAGTAATTTTCTGCAAGGTAATTACATTTTATTTTCATTTTTTTCTTAATTCTTGTAATAGCGACTCTAAAGGATGAAATTGATTGATTAAATAGGTTTTCAATAAGTTTTTCATCAAGTGTATCGTTAAATGAATCGGATTTGTTTATGTTTTCATCCTCTAATAAGTTTATGAGATTAATAATAGTAATATTAAAGTACTCAGATAAAAATATATAATCCTTATTGTCCAACAAAAAACAATAGTAAGTCAAAAACATTGCCACTTCTTCTCTGTCAAAATGGTTGTATAGACATTTTTTAATTATTTCCTTCATTTCATCAATACTAGAACAATCTGGTGATGCTACAACATTAGATTTGTTTTTGATTATCTCTAAAAAGGAAAGTTCTTCATTTTCTCTACTATTTTTTTTTGCTTTAATCTTTCTATTAAAGTTTTGCCATTCAAAATAAAGATTTTTGATAAAATAATAATAGAAAATAAAGTTTTCATTATTTTTTAAAAACGATTTAGCTTTAAGAATAAAAACAGAAAAATTTTCATATACCTGTGAAATAAAATCAGAAATGATATCTGGATTAGAAATCCTCTTATAATTTACAAAATTAATTATAGCTGGATAAAGTAAATTAAATATTAAATCTAATAATTTTTTAGACTTTTCAATATCATCAATTTCATTTAAATATTCAATCATTTTTTGATTAAATTCATTTGTAAGATAGTATTGATGTTGAAAATCCAATTTCAGTTCCTTTACCTTTTATGGAATTAAACAGTATTTCAAATTGATGAATAGAGAATATCTTGTTTACAAATGAAAGCCCGAAACCGATGCCGCTATATTTTCTATTTAAATCCTTCGATTCTTGAATGAAATTTTTCATAGAGGCAGCAAATGTTTGATAATCCATACCTATACCTTTATCTATTATCAATACTTTTACTTTCATGTTTTGTTTATCTACTTCGACCTTTATTGTTATAGGTGCGTTATCTTTATTAAATTTTATGGCGTTATCAATTAAGTGTTCCATGGCTTTACCTATTAAATATTGGTCGCAAAAGATTATTATTTCAGGGTAATCTATATCAAGGATAATCTGAGTTTGAGAGTTTTCGAACTTTTTTATTACATCATATATTATTGTCACAACATTAACTTTTTGTATATCAAGATTTGAAATCTTATCTGATAGATTTACGAAAGTCAAGAGATCTTCAATCATCTGAAGTAGATGATTTGAGTTTTTTAAAATTGTTTCTATACCTTTTAATTGTATCTGATTAAGGTCTCCCATATCTTTTGAATGAAGCATTTCAGAGTAACCCACAATAGTAACAAGTGGGGTTTTTAATTCATGTGTTATATTATATAGAAATGAATTCTTAATTTGCTCAAAATTTTTAAGGTTTTCTATTGCCTCGACAAGTTTAGATTGTGAAACACTTAACTCTTTATATGTCATCTGCAAGTCAAGTATTGGTGAGATTAGGGATAAGAGTGAACTTAAAATATTTTCTTCTTCTTCAGAAAAAGGAATGTCCTCAAAAGATTTACCAAAAAATGCAAAACCAAGTGGTTTTTTTTCACTATATATCGGGAAAATAAGAGCAGAAGACATGTTTTCTAGAAATGGGAAATCTAATATATCTTTTTTATTAACTTTATCAAATCTTAACTCCGTTTTCCCGCTCATTAACTCAAAAATAAAGCCACTGTAAACAGAGATTCTCTTTATTTCGATACTATTTCCATCTACTCCTATTCCAGAAATGAATATCAATTCATCTTTTTTCAAATCTCGAAGATATATTCCAGCTTTTTGAATATCAAAGTGGTGTCCTATTCTTTCAAAAAATCTATCACAAATTACCTGTTCATTTTTGATATCTTTAAGAGCTGAAAAAACTTCTAGATAAATAGAAAGACATAATGCCTCATTAGTAATATTTTTCATATACTATACCTATACTTTTAAATGCCAAAAATGCAATTTGTTGTTAATTTTGGTATTGATTTAGTTGGAATAATTATTAAATTAGAAGTTATACCAGTAAAAGATTTAAATGATAACAATTTAGTTAGTTTAAAATTGTTTTTTAAGTATTCATTAATAATAAAAGGCAAATCTCCACTTAAAATAAATAGATTAAATTTCCCTTCTTTTTTTATACTCCTTATTTTATTGAAAAGGATATGTATGTTACATTTTTCTATAAAAGCATATTGATAAGAAAAAACCGAAATATCATTATAAAACAGATCTATCGATTTCCCAAAATCCATTTTGAGTTTTATGATAGAATAATCCTCTTTTAATGAAATTATTTTTAATGGAAAATATTTTATAGAATTTTCAATATGCTGATAAGACAAAGAAGGAATTTTATTTAAGAAAAATTGGACTGGATTTTGCCACGAGATATTCTTAAATCCTCCATCAAAAGCATCTGTTATAAGATAAGGGCCTAAATAATCTTCCCAAAATTCATCAATATATTTAAAATTTATTTCACTATCGTAAGAAAAAAGAAAAAAGTAATGGTTATAGAAGTTTCCGTTATAGTAAACACAGTTATTCTGAAACTTTTCGAAATCTATACCTATAATCTTGCATTTAACTCCAAAAATAGTGGATAAAAAAAATATTAAGTCATTTCCTTCATCATTTTTGATAATATTAGAGATAATAAATCCATTTTTAATTTCAGTTCTTGAATTTTTTAAATTTGCTAAAATAAGATCGGAATTTGAATTAAAGAAACAATTTACTAGTTTCAACTTTGTCTCATAAACTAAAAAACCGAAATCAAGAAATTTCCCATTTAAAATAATATTTGATGTTTTAATAAAGATAATATTATCCGAAGTAATCTTTATTTCTCTTATAAAATCATCCTGATTTATATGAAAAATAATTAAGTTAGAGTCCTTTTTTTCTGTTAATAATTTCAAAAGATTATCTTCTGAGAACCATCCAAGCAAGTAAAACATTACTTCATCTGCTCCTTATGCCAATCTAAAAGAGTCTGTATAGATGGCAGTTTTATTGTATCTCCAGCCTTAATATTGTTTTTTGAAAACCAACCTTTATTGACTTCTAAAGCAAATTTACAAGGATAAATAGATGAAATTGGAGTTTCATCATAAGGATTCATATCGTAAATACCTATTATAAGACCATTTTCTCTAATATAAGCAATCGATAAAGGAATAGATGTGTTTTTCATCCAAAAATTCAGTACCTGTTCCTTTTCAAAAATAAAAAGCATTCCATAGTTCTCTGGTATCTTTTCCCTAAACATTAGACCTGTAGCTCTTTCTTGATCAGTTAAGGCAATCTCAATATAAAGCTTAACCCCATTTATTTCAATAAAGTGGTTATTTTGATTGCATCCATAGAATGAAACACTTATAAAAATTAAAATCATAAAGAAAATTAGTATTTTTTTCATATAAACCTCAGATATTAATAGTGTAATTCATAAAAATAATTACTTCATATTATAACTTTTGTCAACGATTGATTTTATTATCTATTCTATTATCTTGCCGAAAATATAACCATGAAAAAAAAGAGAAGAAAAAGTAAAAATAAAAGTTTTGCCTTTCCACTATTTTTAGTCTTTATACTTATAATACTTATGGGTTATGCTTCATTTTTACTTTATTCTTTTGCTAAAAATAATGGTATTTTTCAGACTAACACAGAAAAAGTTGATGAAGGCAGCAAATTTTCAAAAAACTCAAAAGAAAATAAGATTAAACTTGATTTTTTATCGAAACTTTTCCCAAAAACCATATCAAATGATACAAAGCTTACTGAATCACCTAAAGATAATAATACTACAAAAGATGAGTCTGAAAAAGATAAAAATATAGAAAATACCAATAAAAATGATTCTGTTAATAAAACAACCATAAACAATTCTGAAGAAAATACATCCTTGAAAGAAAACAAAAATCAAAAAGATGATAATAACAATGATAAAAAAGACAATTTGAATAATACTAATGTCGATAAAGGAAATATTACATATAAAATAAACTCAAAAGATTTTATAATATATCTTGCGGCTTTAGATAAAGAATATGAACTTTATCTTGCTAGAAAAGTTGAAAAAATTGATTACACTGACTCACCGATTTTCGCCGTCATTTCTTTTCTAATAAATTATAAACCTAAAGATCCATATTTAAACTTAATTCCTGAAGGAACAAGACTTCTTGGGGCATGGATTAAAAATAAAGTATTATATCTCGATTTTAACAAAGCCTTTTTGAACAACAGAAATGGATTAAAATCAATTGAAATACAAATATATCAAATAGTTAACACAGCAATGCAATTTAAGGAAATTACTGGAGTTAGGTTTTTAATTGAAGGAAATACAAGAAAATATTATTCTGACGAAGGATTTTTATTGGATATAACTTTTAAGCAAAAATCATTTGATAAAAGCGAATGAACTTTTTTTATATTATTTCTAAAAATGCTTTTTCGAAAATTATCTAATGATATTCTCTAGTTCTATTAGTTTTGAAAAAAGATCTTCGTATTTTATATTTAGCTCTTCATACTCTTTATTCAAGTCTTGAATTTCAGAGAAACTTAAGTTTTCAGCAAATCTTCTTTCTATCTCTTTTATCTTTTTCTCAATTGTTATAATTTCTTTTTCATACTCCAAAATTTGTTTTTCAATTTGTTGCCTTTTATTAGTTGAAATTGTAGGTTTGATTGTAACATTAGTATTTTCCTTCTTTTTCAATTTTTGTTCTTTTTCTTTAATTTGAATTTTTTCTAAGTACTGAGTAATCTCGTCAAACCAACTTAGGTTTTTATTTTCTATAGTTACATATTTTTGAGCAACTCTTCTTATAAAATCAATATCGTGAGAGACAGCAAGTATTGCTCCATCATAACTGTTTAAATTTTCAATCAATATTTCCTTAGTATCAATATCAAGATGAGTAGTTGGCTCATCAAGAATAAGTATATCTGGGTTTGATAAAAATATTTTAGATAAAATTAACCTTACTTTTTCTCCTCCTGAAAGGAAAGATATATTTTTTTCTACTTCAATACCTGAAAAACCAAAATTTCCCAAGAATTTTTTCCTTTCAGTCTCACTTAGTTTTTGTGCATCTTCAGAATTTGAGAAAAACTCGTATACAGTCGATGCAAAATTCTCTTGGAGTGCTGCATTTTGTTCAAAGTATCCTATTTTTGAGTTGTTATGAATAGTTACTTTCCCTTCTTTAGGTATTAGTTGTCCAACTAAAAGTCTTAAAAATGTGGTTTTACCTATCCCATTTTTCCCTATTAAAAAAATTCTATCACCTCTTAAAATTGAAAAATGTATCTTTTCTAACAAGTACTGATTGGTAAATCCAAAACAAAGATTCTCACAGGAAAGGATATTTGAAAATCTATTATTTGAAGATTTTATCTTAAAATTAATACTATCTTCTTTTGGAATCTCAATCTTTTCAATCTTTTCAATCATTTTTATTCTACTTTGAACCGAACTTGCCTTGCTTTCTTTGGCTCTGAATCTGTTTATAAATTCCATCTGTTGCTTTATCTTTTTCTCAATATTTTTAGAGGTTTTTTCAAGATTTTCCAGAAATTCTTGCTTTCTTAAAAGGAAATTTGAATAATTGCAATTTGAATAAACATAAAGATTGTTTGCAAACAAATCCCAGATTTTATTTGTTACTGAATCAAGTAAATTTTTATCATGAGAGATTATTATAAAGCTTTTTTCATATGATTTTAAGAAATCTATAAGATATTGTATAGCATCTATATCTAAATAATTGGTTGGTTCATCAAGCATTAAAATATCTGGATATAAAAGCATTAAATAACCCAAATAAGCTCTAACTTTATAACCACTAGAAAGTTCCCTAAAAGGTTTATTGATATCATTTAATGAAAGACCTAGATTTGAAAGAGTTATCCTAATTTTATATTCATATGATAGTAAATTGCTTTTATCAAGTTCATTCAATAAATTATCATATTCTTGATGGTAAATTGGATCATCAAGTTTACTTGAAAGATATTCAAGTCTATTGATTTTGGCTTCTATATCCTTAAAGGCTTGTTTACATAGTAAAAAAGGAGTGAAATCTTCCTGTAAAAAATTTACTTCTTGAGGAAGAAAGCCAATAGATAGATATGATGACAAGACTTTTTCCCCATCATACTCGCTGATTTCATCTGCAAGTATTTTTAATAATGTAGTTTTACCACTACCATTTCTACCAACCAGACCAATTTTATCATTCGGATAAATATTAATATTTACTTTGGAAAATAACTTTTGATCTGTATATCCAAAGCTTAAATTGATAAGAGAAAGCATATATTAATATTTTAATCTTCCTTTTTTATTGCATTTACTGGACAACTATCAATGGCTTCTTCAAGTGAAGGATCGCTTAAATCTGGGTTTTCTAAAACAAAAGCTTTACCACTATTATCATCTATGGCAAAAACTTTTGGACATATTGAAGCACAAACTCCGCAACCAATGCAAGTATCTTGATCTATAATAACTTTCATAATTTCCCTCCATTAAAAATATAAATATATAAAATAATTTTGGCAATATTTAACTTCTAATTATTCTTAAATCCGAATAGCAATCACATATATTATCATATACTTTTCTATTTAAAAATTCTTTTCCTATGAAATAAAGGAAATTATCCATCTCTTTATCCCTTCCTATTCTTCCACTTGATTGCAAAACATCATTTATTGCTGGAAATAACGAAAGAATTTCAAAAGAATTATCTGAATATTCATTAGAAAGTTCTAGATATTCCTTCATTAGTATCGAATGGGTTAAATACTGATTATCTGGGACTCTGAATGGAAGCCCAACAAAAAAACCTCCTGCAATATCAAAATTTAAATTTGCTCCTTCTTGGATTATTGATCTATAAGGCATAAATAATAAATGTATTTTATCATTAATAAAAAAATCTTTTATTTCATCTATTCTTCCATTGTAAACTCTAAGTGAAGGATTATTCGATTTGAAATCTTTTGACAAAACTATCTTATCAAATAGGGGGTTGATAATAAAAAGATCTATCATTTTTATGAATTCATATGATGCAAAGAAAAGAAGGACAGATCGATTTATAAGTTTATTATCTTTATTTTCAATGATAATTGTCTTGTTCAATAAATTTGCAATGATTGGTGAGTTTTTCTCCCTTTTTTTAAATGTTGTTTCAATTTTATCTATAATGTATGTTCTAATTTTCTTAGGAATATTTATACTATATATTGAAAATTGAGAAGAATCGTGGACATGATATAAGAGTTGTTTTGGCTCCAGTGTTGCAGATATTCCTATGACTTCTTTATAACCATAAAAAAGTTTATTCAATATTGATTTTATAGATTTGTAGGTGAAAATTTTTTCATTGCTGATCCTTGAATATGACATTACAATATCAAACTCAAAGAGTTCCAAAATTGTTTTAAGTTTTTGATAAAAAGGGAAAATCTCATTTTCAAAATCACTCAAATCTTTCTTGTTATTTTCTTTAATAAAATTATGAATATTCACTATTACAGCAAGTAATGTTTCAAAGAAATTTGAATCAATAGGTGTCTTTATTTCATCTATATAAAATCTATTGTTAATATTGGTAAACGGATTTTCATCATTATTATCTATATTTTTATATTCAAACGAGAATTCATCAGATTCAAAAAGAGGTTTAAAATATCTATTTAATTTTTTATATTTAGTAAAAGTAAGATGTCTAATCTTTTCTATCTCTTGCTTATTTATAGAAACTGTAAAAAAATCTGAAATTCTACTTAAAAATGAATGATATTCATCAATGATACAGATTGTATCTTTAGTCTTTGAGAGTGCTCTATAAAAAAGATAATTATAATCTGCAATTATTAGATCATACATGGTATAAAAGAGTCTCTGATAAATTACGGGACAACCATTTTCTTTCAAGATGGAATAATTTTCAGTTGGATATAGATAATATTTACAATCTAAACTTTTACAAAATAAATATGAATATAAGCACGACTCAGAAAATGCCTTTCTTAAGATAGATTTATAACCAATTCTTTTACCTTCATCCAATACTTGGTTTTTCTGAATATTCCTAGAGGTAAAATAATGAATCTGAGGGAAATTATACTTTTTTGCGACCGAATAAAGAACTGCTGAAGTCTTACCACTGGCAAAAGGTGCCTCTATAAATGTTATAAAATTTTGGCTATTTAAAATATTTTTTATAATGTCTTGCTGAATTGGTTTGAATTCTTTATATGGAAATATTGGATCTATTTTTTTATTTTTGCTTTTTGAAATATCAAAAAGATAGATATCATAAAGAAATGGAAACAATTTTTTTATTTCTTTATAAATCTCTTTTTCATTAAAACCATATTCAAACTCTTTAATGACTTTTTTATTTGTCGAAGCAATAATTAGTTTTAATTTTTCTACCTCTTTTCTATTTTTATAAAATATATATGAATATATAAAAAGTTGAGTCTTAAAAAGATTTATACTTCCATTGTAAACTAATTCATCAATATTTTTTTCTGATATCTTTAATTCATAGATAGTCTTATTTAATTTTGAATAAGCATCTATTCTACCATTCAAATTTATAGAAATCTTTTTATATTGAAATCTATGCTTAATTGGAATTTCATATAAGCCGTCGTTAATAGGAAATTTACCGAAGAATTGCTTGTGAGATTCCACTGAATCTAAATCTAAAGATTTAGTTATTTTGTTTTCATTTTCAACTAAACTGATACCAAAAAATTCTTTGGCATTGAAAAAAGAGTTAACTAAATCAGTAATACCGACAGTTATCGAACCTTCGGAAATCTTTAATTCATTAAATCCCATCTTATTTTAATTTTAATATTTTACTTATTGCCTTTAATTTTATCAAATTCAAAGATAATAAAATTTTCCTCTATTTTAATTGTGATTAAACTTGTAATAAATCCAGTAATAATTGAAATCAAATTTACAAACGGAAGAATTTTTAAAAGATTAAAATCTTTAACAATGAAGTATGAATAAAAAATCAACTGAAAAATATTTGTAAAAGTTGCAAGTAAAATAGATATTGAAACCTTTGATAGTTTTTTAACGAAAGGGAAAATTATTGAATAAGCCACAATGCAACCAAATGAGCCGATAATAGACAAAACTCCAGTAAATGAGAACAAAGTCCCTGCGAAAATACCAGTTATAATAGTTTTTACAAGAATTATAGATATCAAAGGAATATAGCTTATTTTATCAATTATCAATAAAATCGGGATATACCCTATCCCTATTTTCACAAAAAGAAAGGGTTTGGGGAGTATTGATTCTATAAAACTAAATATACCTGCAAGTGTTGAAAAGAAAAGAATATATCTTTTATCTTCAAACCTTAAAATTTTTTTTTCAGTAGGTAATACTATCATATTCCTCTTTACCAATTACTTTAACTATTAATTTATTTGGCATACATATTATAAATTGTCCTGGTTTATCTATCCACCCTCTTTTCATACATAATTTATCGGGACAATCAGATTCTTTGACTCTAACTTTTTTATCTTTTATCTCTACTATTATTCTATCATTTTTAAATCTTATTTCTCTATCTTCCTCCAAAGAATATAGATAATGGGTTCCATTATAGTTTATTTCGATAGACAAAGATTCATGTATATTCCCCGTGATTTTTAATACTCCTGTTAATATAAAAGGTAAAGAAGTAACAAAAAAAATGAAAAAGTAGATAAGTAAATCACCTTTTCTGAAAAAGGATTTCGCAATTTTTTTCATTGAAAATTATTTTAGCTTTCTCAAATAGTTCATCAACATAATTTGTATAAATATCAAGGAAAATCATACCTTCTAAAACTTGTCTAAGCTCATCCGTTATTTTTTCAAAAGTTTTTTCTTCCTCATTTTTTCCCTTATCTTCAAGTTCATCTTTATGTTTAAGATAATAATCCCACAAATATTGATCGGTAAAGGTATTTTCTGGTATCTTTTTCTTTAGCATCTTTTTTATGGTAAGTTCTTCCAAAAGTTTTTCTCTAAAAACATCTAAGCTTAAACCTCTTTCCTCAAGGATAATTTCTAAAGGTAAATCCTGTCCGAATTCTTTTCTAAAATTTTCCTCTTCTTCTGTTAATTCATTATCTGTTATAGAAATATTGTTCTTTTTGGCATCTAAATATATTAATTTATCATCAATTAAGGTGTACAATGATTCATTTAGCAAATTTTCTTTCTCTTCATCGGTCAAGACTGTTTCTGGCTCTTCATTAAATATATCATCTAAAAAGATTTGATAAGTTTCAACTACTTCATCAATAGTTATAGGTAAACCTTCAACAGTACAGACTACTTTTTCTGATTCTTTTGATTCTAATGTATTATTAAATGATTCTTTATTTAACTTTTCTTTACTTGATGTTTCTCTATTAATAGATTCTTTCTTTTCTGTTTTTTCATTATCTTTTTTTCCTATATTCATAAATAAAAATTATTCTCCTTTTAATACAATTTTCATCTTATTACTTATAAACATAAAATAAACAAATAAAACTATTGTAACAATAAATGAAATTATGAAAAATGAGATTTCCATTATTTTAGCAGTTTGAGAAAATACAGAAAGTCCTGCTATCGTTGTATGAATTAATACAATTGGGATAAAATATAAAGCAAATTTTTTTTCATAAATGCCTATCATAACAATACCAGTGCAACTTGCATGAAAAATAGTCGATAAAATTCTTGAAAAAAAATCAAAAGATAATAGAAATTTGACTCCAAAATTTGCAATATATGGATAAATGAAATAAATACTTTCGACGAGGCCGAAACCTAAACCACTTAAAAAACCAGCCAAAGCGTAAGTATTTGAAAAGGAAGCAGATATAAGAGTAAAACTCCTCTGTATTATTGCTGAAATAAGACCATATAAAAGAGCCATTAAGAATAGAGAATTGATTTTATAAAAGAAATTACTACTTGTTAACAATCTTTGAATTGGAGCCTGAATATATATAACAGAAAGAAATGAAAAAGCTCCAAGTACAAAAGCGAGAATCGATAATAAAATTGTTTTTTTCATATTCTTACCTTTAATTATTAGTATTTCTTAGTTTTGGAGAATCTACCGTAAATCCAACTAATTTAAATTCTCCAAGACTTTTCTCAAAATTTAAAATAATAGATACTGGTTCAGTTTCATCTGTAAAGGAAGCAGTGTATTCGATAATAAAAATATTTTTGACTTTTTTTACACTTTTATATGAAATAGAATTTGGGACATAGCTACCTATTGTTGTTCCAATTTTGGTGAATAATGTTACAAGGCTTTCTTGTGGTATTGGTTTTGAAAAATAAAGTGTGAAATAATTTGCAAATTCATTATAATCATTTTTTGTAAATCCAGCGCAGAAGTCCTGAATTATAGGTTCGGCAAAATATGCAACATCGCTATATTTGTACTCTTTTTTAATACAAGAAAAGCTCAATATAGAAAACATAATCAATAGAAACAAAACAAATATAATATTTCTTTTCTTTTCAAAATTCATCTTAACCCCTTTTATTCTCTAGTATCTTTAGAAAACTTTAAGTAATTTTTTGCAAAGTTATCAATAGTTCCTGCTCCAGTAAATAAAAAGACTGAATCTTTAATATTCTTGAGAAAATCAAATATACTTCTTTCTCCATCGCAATATATTGCATTTTTGTTTACTTTTTCAATAGATTCAAAAAACATTAAAGATGACATGTTTTTGATATCATCTTCACTATCCCTTTGCCTATATATTGGAAGAATTATTAAATTTTCTACCTCTTTAAATAATTTTAAAAATTCATCAAGTAAATATTTGGTTCTTGAGTGTTGATGTGCTTGAAATATTAAAAAAATCTTTTTACTTTGATACTTTAATTTGGCAATTTTAAGTAAAGTGTTGATCTCTGATGGATGATGGGCATAATCACTAATTACATAATTGTTATTTTTATCTATACCTAATAATTCAAATCTTCTTTTTATCCCAAAATATTTAGGAGCATATTTTAAACTCTCTGCATTTAAAATGCTTAGACTTTCTAAAAATGCAAATACGGAAACAAAATTTGCTGCATACTCTTTCGAAGGGATGTTAATATTAAAATTATATGATAATAAAATATTTTGTTTTTTATTTTTTATTTCTATCTTTTCAAATCTAACCTCATTTGGATTTTTCTCATCATAAAAGTAATAAAAATGCAGATGATTTTCATATTCCTCTGCTAATTTTTCTTCATAGCTCGAATAAGTCAAAATATTTTTTATATTTTTTAGGCTTTTTGCATATTTGAATAATCGTTTTTCAAGGTCTTTTTCAACTCTCATAACTAAAGTACCATTTTTTAATTGGCATAGAAAAGATTTAAAAGCATTAAAGTAATTTTCTTCATTTTTATAATAATCAAGATGATCTACTTCTAAAGAAGGAATAATTATATTATTTGGGAAAAAATTTAAGAATGTCTCTTTATATTCGCAAGATTCAGCAATAAAATATTTTGAATTTTTATTAAAAATAGCATTTGTATTAAATTTTTTTAATATAGCTCCGCAAAGAAAAGAGGTATCAATTTTATGTTCGATAAGCATCTCTGATAAAATTGCAGTCGTAGAACTTTTCCCATGGGTTCCACAAACAGATACAGAATTCATTGTATTCACAAAATAAGATAGTGCTTGCCCATATGTCAAGGTAAAAGTATTTTCCCTCTTAAAATATGAAAGTTCTATATTTTCATCATTAACTGCAGGTGAGTAAATAACAATATCTATATCACCAAATAATTTTATTGAGTTTTTAATATTACTTAAATTATGCCCTATATAAGTTTTTATTCCAGATTCATTTAAAATAGATGTTATTTCACTTTCATATTGATCAGAACCAGAAACCTTTTTACCTATTTTATTAAATAACTGAGCTAGAGCCGATAAACCAATTCCTCCAATTCCGATAAAATAAATATTCTTACTCTTTTCTAACAAGTCTATTATTTTAATAGAATTTTCATATCTAATCTTCTGATCTAACTCAAAATAAAAATCCATATGTTTCCTTTCATATTAAGCTATTTTTATTTTATTTTTTCGAAAAAGGTCTTTTTATTTAAATTTAATATGTTTAAAATCATTTTTTTGGTTCCTTTAAACCAAGTAAATTTTTTATCAATTTGAGTAACTTTTCTTTTATCAAAATAGATTAGAGAAAATTCTTAAACACGATCTTTGCAGCCTCGATTCCTTTATTATAGGCAAAATCTCTTTTGTCAAATTCAAAGACACCCATTTTTTCAAGCATAGGTGTTATTACTATTTCATCTCCATTTAATGATGGGGCAAGTCCTCCTCTTAAACCAATCATATAAAATAAATTGTTGATAAAAGAGAAAGTATCTTTCTCAGATTCAATAGGCAAAATTCTTTTCCCGAATGATTTTGTAATCTCATGCAAATCCTTTGAAACCTGAAGCAAAAAGTAATCTCTCTGGACAGAAGAAGTGGGATCAGTTGCGGCACAGACATCTACTATTATTATTCCATCATTTTCAATATTTCTTGCAATATCTACACAAAAATTATCTATAACTCCTCCATCTGTTAATAACATCGAATCCCTTTCCACAGATTCTATAATGAAAGGAATTGCCGCGGAACCAGTCACTGCTGTTATTATATCTCCACTAGAAATTATGACTCTTTGGCAAGTCTTTAAATCTGCCGTATTTATATATAAAGGTACTTTTAGTTTATCAAAATCATATACAGTTAAATTCTTTCTTAGAAAACTCATTGTTTTTTCTTTTACTTTTTTTCTAATAATTGGATTAGACCATTTTAAGAATTTAAAGAATTTTTCATTTGCATACATGATGTTATATAAATCTATTGCTGATTTTCCATCAGCTATCAATGCTCCTGCAATAGCTCCTATGGAAGTTCCAATAATCGCAACAGGTTTAATTTCAAGATCATTTAATATCTTAAATACACCAGCATGTGCCATCCCTCTTGCTCCACCTCCAGATAGAACAAGTACTGGTTTTTTCGGTAATTGGCTTTTATCATATAACTTATTTGCATTTTCATAGTTTTCTTCAGGATAATTGTATTTTTCATTTAAATATTCTATTAAATCTTTTACTGAAACAATTTTCTCCTTAATTAATTCTTTTGCCTTATTTAATTGCTCATTTAATTCGGCAATGTCTAACAATTTAAGATTTTTAATATTATTATAAATATTTTTTAAAGGTTGAAGTGCATTCATTGTATCCTTCTATTTTTTTTCTCTTCTTTTTTATTAACTATTTATTTGACTAAAACTAGATTGGTTCAAATTGTAGTTTATACAATGTGTAGTAAATTCCCTTTTTAGAAATCAATTCGAAATGGGTACCACTCTCTACAATTTTTCCATTATCAATTACAAGAATTAAATCCGCACTCTTGATAGTAGATAATCGATGAGCAATAATTATTGAAGTTCTATTTTTTATTAGATTACTTATTGCATCCTGAATTAGTTTTTCTGTTTCTGAATCAATATTGGAAGTTGCTTCATCTAAAATGAGTATAGAAGGATCATAATATAAAGCCCTAGCGAAAGAAAGAAGCTGTCTTTCTCCAGCTGAAAAAGTCACGCCCCTTTCCATAACCATCTCATTTTCTCTATTTGGCAAATTTGAAATAAATTTATCTATATGTGTCATCTTGCAAACATTTATAAATTTTTCTTCATCATAGTCAGAATTTAATATAATATTATCCTTTACAGATTTCGCGAACAAAAAGACATCTTGCATTACAACAGCAAGATTTTTCCTTAGAATGTTATATGGAATTAAATATAAAGGTATATCATCTATTAAAATTGTTCCTTTTTGAATCTCAAAAAAGTGAGTCAATAGAGAGATAATTGTAGATTTTCCTGCACCTGTTTCACCAACAATTGCAACTGTTTTTTGAGGTTCTATTTTAAAAGAAACATCCTTTAAGATCCATTCGTCTGGCTTATAAGAAAACCATACATGATTAAACTCTACATTTCCCTTAAATCTAATGGCTTTTTCATAACTTTCATATCTACTCTTTTTAAGCATCTGATTTTCAAATGCAAGAATTTGTTTATCGGAATCCTTTTCTGTTCTAACATCTGCTTCAAAAACCGAAAGAATCTTTTCTCCAGCTGCATTTGCAGAGATCATTATATCAAATTTTTCTGAAAGATCACCAATTGGTTCAAATAAATTTGCTATATACTGAGTAAATAAGAAAATTAGACCATATGATATCGTATTATTTAAGATACCTCTTGCCCCAAAGTAGATTACTGAAGCAACTGAAAACCATCTTAAAAAATCTATCAACGGTCTAAAAGTAGCATAAACATACATTTGTTCGATATTTGCCTTATATAAAGATCTATTTATTGAATCGAATTTTTTATAATTTTTCTTTTCAGCAGAAAATAACTGAATTATCCTGATACCAGAGATTGTTTCAGAGAAAAATCCATTGATCTGAGCAATAACTGTTCGAACTTTTCTATAAGCATCAGCCGATTTCACCCTAAATAGAATCGTAATTACAACAATAAATGGGAAGACTACAGAAACAGCTAGAGCAAGATAAATATTTTGCCAGAACATAAAGATTAAGATTCCTATTATCAATATAATATCTCTAAATAAAGAGACCAAAACTTCTGAAAACAGTTCATTTAATACTTCAATATCATTAGAAACTCGGTTTACAAGTTTCCCTATAGGATTTTTATCGAAATACGAAACTTCATAAGTCAACATCTTGCTAAAAAGATCGGATCGCAAATCTCTCATAGAAAACTGAGATAATTTCTGCAAAATTATAGTTTGGTAATATGTAACTACAAATTGGATGGTGAAAGCAATGATAATGAAAATGACAATTTCAAATATTAAGAAAATATCATACTCTCTTAATATTAACATTTGATTTAAGTTTAATTTCTTATAATAGTTTTCATAAACGAGGTATTTATCATTATAACCTAACGCTTTATTTTCTTCAATAAGTTTACTAATAAGTTGATAAAATTGATTATTTGGATTTTTTCTTGATTCAATAAGAACAAATGAATCAGTAGATAAAATGGAATTTGCCTTTAATATTTCTATCTCTTTCTTTGAAAAAAATCTTAAATCTGATTGAAGAAAAAAGTAGGTATTATTTTCAAGTTTGATGCTTTTAGATATCTTTTGAAATATAAAAGCTGATTTTTCTAAGTTAAATATTTTCTCTTCAACTAATTTATTAGGATAAGCTATAAAACCATTTTTTATGACATATCTGTCAAGAAAAACTTTTGAAATGTAAGGAACTATTAAAGACACACCAGTAATAATTACTATTAAAAAAAGACTAATAAAAACATATTTTTTATATTTCATTATATATTTTAATAGAAAAGAGCTTACCCTTTTATCATACAATTTTTCCTCTATCTGCTCATTTTCAAAGTATTCCATCTATTTTACTCCTCGATTATATATTGCATTAAAAGATAACTAAATTCTTTCCTTCTCAATCTCTTCCGAAAGTCTTTGAAGCTCATACATCCTATAGTAATAACCTTTATTTTCTAACAATTTTTCATGTGTTCCATGTTCAATTATTTTTCCTTCATCTAATACAATTATTTGGTCACAATCTTTAACTGTAGATATCCTTTGGGCTATTATAATTGAAGTTCTACCTTTTAATTGACTTTTAATATGTGTTAATATCGATTTTTCAGTCTGAGCATCTACAGCAGATAAAGCATCATCAAGAATTAAGATTGTCGGATTTACTATTAATGCCCTTGCGATAGAAACTCTTTGTTTCTGACCTCCAGATAAAGTTATTCCTCTTTCTCCAACAACTGTATTATATCCTTCTTTAAATTCTTCTATATCTTCATCTATGCAAGCGATTTTTGCGAACTCCTGGACTTTTGAAAAATCTATTTTATCTTCATCAATCCCCAAAGCAATATTATTTGTAATTGTATCTGAAAATAAAAATGAATCCTGTGGGACATATCCAATGGCTTTTCTAAGAGTTTTTAGCGGGATTTGGTTTATATCGTAACCATCAATAAAAATTTTTCCATCTTCGATCTTGAAAAGATGAAAAAGTAAACTAACTAAAGTAGTTTTTCCACTTCCTGGTTTTCCCATAATCCCTATCGAAGAATTTACTGGAATCCTTAAATTTATGTTTTTTAATACTTCCTTACCATTTTCTTCATAACTAAAAGTAAGGTTTTTTATCTCTATTTCTCCTTTAATAGTAATCTCTTTGTCTGATTGAGCATCTTCAAAATCTGGTTTTGAATTCATAAGAATGATAATTCTTTTTGTAGAGGCAATTCCTCTAGAAAGCATGTTAAAAGCAAAACCTATTCCAATCATAGGCCATACTACCATGTTTAAGTACGAAAGAAACATCACTCCTTCACCTATAGATATTTTAGTTAAAATAATATCCTTTAATCCAAATTGATAAAATATCGCAATAGATAAAGAAGCTAAAAAGTTAATTGAGGGGAAGAAAAATCCCCATATTTTAATAAGGTCCATATTTTTATTTACATAATCTTGAGATTTATCATAAAAAGCTTTCGAATCTTCATTCTCTTGAGTAAAACCTTTGATGACTCTAATTCCAGAAAAAGACTCTTGAGCGTGAGCCGATAAAGTTGAGAATGATTCCTGAACTTTTGAAAATTTTATTTCTATTAATCTTCCAAAAAATATCATAATAAAAGCAATCAGAGGAAGTGGTGCGATTGAAATCAGTGTTAATCTAACATCTATACCAAACATCGAAATTAGAGCCATGGCACCTAAGAAGATAATATCAACTATGATTACTATGCCGAAACCAAATGTTCTTTGTATAGCATTTAAGTCATTTATCAATAAAGCCATTAAATCACCAGTCTTTGTTCTATTAAAAAATGAAAATGATAAGGATTGTATTTTAGTAAACATATCATCTCTAATCTGCTTTTCCCTCTTTCGGGAATTTCCAATAATAAAATGCCTCCAGAAAAATCTGACAGCAGCCATTAAAATTGCTAAAAGAAGAATAATAATCGCATTTTTAGTAATCAAAGAATAAGTAATGTTTTCAGTTGAAATACTATCTATAGTTTTACCAACTATTCTATAGATAATTATTTGTAAGTAATCTGCTGTCATTAAGAACAATATACCTATTACGATACTAACTAAACCAGCTTTTAAATATTTCCAAAGAAATTTTAATGCTTCTTTTGTTTTAATTTGAGATTCATTTATTTTTGAGCTCATAAAATCTCCTGAAATTTATTGGATAATAGTACTTTTTTCTTGAATTCTGTATAATTTTTCTTTAAATTTTTATCTAATAATATAGTTTTATTAGTAGATGCTGTTCTATTCTGCTTTATTTATACTAAGCATATCAACTTTATCTAATTGTCAATATTATTAATAATTAAGTATTATTTATTTTTGTTAAAGGGAGATTTTATGAAAAATCAAATCTATTTTAACTCTTTTTTGAATAAAAAAAATAACAATAATAGAAAAAGAATCTTATTTTTTATAATTTTGATCCTCATAATATTTATAATTAACTCTGGTTGTGCAAATTTTCCTCCATGGAAAACAAAATTTTTTATAGGGAAATGGATTCTTCCAGTTCAAAATAGATATTATACATTGGAATTCAATAAAGATGGTACTTTTGTTACAAGAGGGAGGAAATTTTGCAATTATGGAAACTACATAATCATGAATCATCAAAAAAACTCTGCTCTTATAAAGGTAAATAGTATGTCAAATCAATTTAATACTACTTTACTTATCCTTAGATATAAAGAAGGGTTATATATAAAATGGGCAAATTTTTCACAACTCTGGTATTCATCTAAGTCTGATAAAGGAATAATGATTGTCCAAACAGCTACAAAAAATATAAATAACATCTATGAACTTGAAACTTGGGATCATTATTACTTATCAAGCTTTGCTGCATTAGGTAAAAATGAAGAGAATTTAATCAAAGAACTAGAACAACCTGATTTTATAAAAACGGAAAATAATCAAAAAATTTATTTTTATAAAACAAAAGGAGAAGATGAGTCTGGTAATATATATTCTTATAAATTTTATATATTAAATAGCTTGGTAATAAAAGTAGAAAGTGAGATTACCATAAAAGAAATACCAAATTGATAATTTTTATTGTTGATTTTTTTAATTTATTTTTTAATTTTCAAACATAAAGGAGTTGAATTTATGGCAATTAAAATAGCTATTAATGGTTTTGGTAGAATTGGTAGACTTGTTTATCAAGCTATTGTAGAGAAAGGTTTACTTGGAAATGAAATCGATATAGTTGCTGTTGTTGATATTTCAACAGATGCTGAATACTTTGCTTACCAACTTAAATATGATTCAGTCCATGGAAAATTTAAATATCCTATTAAAACTGAAAAAAGTGATCCATCTTTAGAATCTGATGATGTATTTATTGTTAATGGTCATAAGACAAGATGTATTATGGCTACTAAAAATCCATCAGAACTTCCCTGGAAATCCTTGGGTGTTGAATATGTTTTTGAGTCCACAGGTCTCTTTACAGATTCTGAAAAAGCAAAAGGACATCTTGAAGCTGGAGCTAAAAAGGTCATAATTACAGCTCCTGGTAAAGGTGATGTAAAAACAATTGTAATGGGTGTAAATGAAAATGAATATGATCCACAAAAACATAATATAATCTCAAACGCTTCCTGTACTACAAATTGTTTAGCTCCTTTAGTTTATGTTTTATTAAAAGAAGGTATTGGTATAGAAAAGGGTTTAATGACTACAATTCATTCATATACGGCGACACAAAAGACAGTTGATGGCCCATCCAAAAAAGACTGGAGAGGTGGTAGAGCTGCCGCAATAAATATTATTCCTTCTACCACTGGAGCAGCTAAAGCTGTAGGTGAAGTCTTGCCTCAAACAAAAGGAAAACTTACAGGTATGTCTTTTAGAGTTCCAACTGCAGATGTTTCTGTTGTAGATTTAACATTTAGAAGTGAAATAGATACTTCAATCGAAGAAATAGATAAAGTATTAAAAAATGCATCAAATACATACCTAAAAGGAATACTTTCATATACAGATGAAGAACTTGTTTCAACTGATTTTATTCATAATCAATTTTCTTCTATTTATGATTCATTAGCAACTTTACAAAATAATCTTAAGGGAGAAAAAAGATTCTTCAAAATTGTATCTTGGTATGATAACGAATGGGGATATTCAAATAGATGTGTTGATCTTTTAATGTATATGAAAAAAAATAATTAATTATCCATATGTATACCTTAAAAAGAAATAGGAATATTTTAATTCAAATTCCTAGAAAGCTTTTTCATAACTCTAATTCTGGTTACATTTTGGTGAGCAACAGTGGAAAATTGTATTTTACTTCTAAGAATTTACCATCGTTTTTTAAATCTCAAGATTTACATGATCTATTAAATAATTTAAGAGAAGAAAAGAATACGATCAAATTTCCAAAAAGTAAAAATAAACAAAAAAAGTATTTTCCCTCTTTCATTTTTTCAAAAGAATTAAGAAATAATAAGTTATGGTATGAAATCTATAAGTTTCGTTTTAGATCTTTTGGTAGAAAAGATTTTCTTCTTATGATAAATGATATATCAAAATTCAAAAACAAGGAAGAAGAACTAAAAAAAAAGATATTTCTTGATGAGCTGACAAATCTATATAATAAAAACTATTTATTGATAAGTCTGGAATCAGAAATTTCAAGACTTACTAGAGTAGATAAACCAATTTCAATATTGTTTTTGGATATAGATTATTTCAAGGAATTTAATGATACTTTTGGTCATTTATCCGGAGATAAATGTCTTATTGAAATTGCAAAATCTATTAAAAATTCATTACTGAGAAGATCCGATATCCCTGTAAGATTTGGTGGGGATGAATTCATCTGTATTTTACCCTATACTGATAAAAAAGGTGCTAAAATTGTTGCAAAAAGAATACAAGAGAATGTAAATAACCTTAAAATCCATAATCCTAAGACAAATTCATACATATCAATCAGTCAAGGAATTTATACAATATCTTCTAATGATATTATTAAACTTAAACCAGAAGATATTATCCAAATGGCTGATGAAGCACTATATAATGCCAAAAAAGAAGGGAAAAATTGTATTTACATCTATTAAAAATGAATTTAATCTTTATTTAAAAGAAAAGTTAATTCAAAAGAAAAGTTAGAATTAATTTTATTAAATTAATTAGATTTATAAATAAAAAACCCCCTGAAAATTCAGGGGGTTTTTCTCTCCAACAGCAGGACTTGAACCTGCGGCCCGCTGATTAACAGTCAGCTGCTCTACCGGCTGAGCTATGTTGGAATTGCTATCGCTTTTTCCATTTATCAAAATTATTATAATTGTCAAGAATTTTTTACTAAATTAATTGTTGAAAATGAAACCTTGAAAAATTAAATCCCTTTGATAACCTTTTTTTGCTGAAGTATTTTTGGAGGTTTACAAAATGAAAATAGTAGAATGTGTTCCAAATTTTTCAGAAGGAAAAAATGAAGGTATCATACAAAAAATTGCAGATGCAATTAAAGCAATACCTGATGTAAGTCTTTTAGATATAGATCCAGGAAAGGACACAAATAGAACCGTTTTTACATTTGTTGGTAGCCCTGAAAATGTATTAGAAGCTGCTTTTAATGCTATAAAAGTAGGATCTCAACTTATAGATATGAGACAACATAAAGGAGCTCATCCTAGAATGGGTGCATGTGATGTATGCCCATTTGTGCCAGTATCAGATATGACAATGGATGAGTGTGTCCAACTAGCAGAAGAACTTGGAAAAAGAGTTGGGACAGAACTTGGTATTCCTGTTTATCTATATGAATTCGCAGCTAAAGCTCAGTATAGAAAAAACCTAGCAGATATAAGAGCTGGTGAATATGAAAACTTAGAAAAAAAAATTAGTGATCCTCAATGGAAGCCAGATTTTGGTCCATCAAATTTCAATGAAAATATAAAAAAAACTGGAGCTACAGTAATTGGTGCAAGACCTTTTTTAATTGCATATAATTTAAATTTAAATACCAAAGATAAAACAATGGCAAATACTATAGCTAAAAAACTAAGAGAAAAAGGGGAAACAAAGAAAAATAAGGATGGTACAGAAACTATAATTCCTGGACTATTCAAAGAGTGTAAAGCTATAGGCTGGTATGTTGATGATTATAAAAGAGCTCAAATTTCAATAAATCTTACGAATTTCAAAGTTACTAATATGCACCATGTCTTTGATGCGGCATGCATTGAAGCTGAGAAACTTGGAGTTAGAGTGACTGGTTCTGAAATCGTTGGTCTTGTTCCACTTGAAGCAATCAAAGAATCCGGTTTATACTATATTAATAAGATGAATTTAAGTAGAGCGGTTAGTGAAAAAGAAATTATAGAAATTGCATCATTTTCTCTTGGTTTATCAGAATTACAGAAATTTGATCCTAATGAAAAAATCATTGAATATAAAGTCAAGAAGAAAAATAAACTTATAGATCTATCTTTGACCTCTTTTACAGATGAACTTGCTTCAAAATCTCCAGCACCAGGTGGTGGTTCGGTTGCTGCATTAAATGGAAGTCTTGCTGCAAGTCTTGGAAGTATGGTTGGAAATCTAACCTTCAAAAAGAAGAACTATGAAAATGTCAGTACTGAGGTTGAAAGAATAGCTTTTGAATTGCATAACTTAAAAGATATTTTTCTTGAACTTATTGATAAAGATACCGAATCTTTTAACAGTATGATGTCAGCTATTAAATCAAAGGATGAAAAATTGATTAGAGAAGCAACTAAAAACGCTTGTAAAATACCATTTGAAACGGCAAATCTGACTTTAAATGTTGCAAGACTTTTACAACAGTTATCAAAAATAGGAAATATTAATGCAATTTCAGATGTTGGGGTTGGATGTTTAAATCTTTATTCTGCATTTTATGCTGCTAAATATAATGTTCTTATCAACTTAAAAGATTTTGATGACAAAATCTTTAAGGAAGAAATGATAAATAAATTGGCTTTATTAGAAAAAGAATTGATTCCTATTTTAGAGGAAGTGAAAAGCTATGTCGAAAGTAAATTAATTTAATAAATTAATTAAAAATAAAAAAGGGGCAATCTTAAAATCTAAGATATGCCCCTTTTTTATTTTAAGATTATTAATTATAGATACTATTCCATTGTGATAGCTTCAGATGGACATTCAGATGTACAAGCAGCACAATCTATGCAAGTATCTTTATCTACAAGAGCTTTTCCATCTACAAGTGAAATAGCTCCAACTGGACAAACATCAATACAAGCTCCACAACCGGTGCATTTTGAAGAATTTACAAATGCTGGCATCTTAATCTCCTTTTTTATTTTATAACTATATAAAACAATTACTGTTCGCCTATATTTAATAAAATAAATTTTTATTTTTTCAACTTTTTTAAAAGTTGCAATTTATCCTATTTATTTTAATTTAATTGATGAGGTAATAAAATGGCTTACAGAAATTGTTGCATTGAAAAATTATATAAAAATATTTATGAACACAAAAATGAAAAATATGGGTATTTAAGATGCACTTGTAGAGAGACATACTATCTTTTACCCTACAAAATTGAAAATATACCTATTACAATTATTAGAGAAAAGGATGAAGATATATATTATTTTTTAGATAAGGATAAAGAATTACATCCCCTTTTTAAGCTTACAGATTTTGATATAAAAGATAAGGAAAGTATAAATTCTCTTATAAAAAGCAAAATTATACCACTTTTAAGAGAAGAATCAGAAAATTAAAAATCAGGAAATTTTATGAAATCTAAACTTTCAACTCCAGCTCTAATAGCTGAAATTGGATGTAATTTTGCCGGATCTCTCCAAAGAGCTATTACTCTTTCAGAACTAGCAATCAAAAGTGGTGCCGATTATTTAAAATATCAGTTTTTTTCAGCAGAAAATCTTATAAATGAAAAATATTATTTAAAAACTCTTGGAATAGAAAACACCAATATTATCAATGAAATCAATTCTCTTCAACTTTCAAAAGATAATTATGAAAAGTTATTTTATTCTAATGAAGAAAATGGCTATAAGTGGGGGATCTCCTTCTTTTCGGTTGAAGATGCTAAAGTATTTTTTGAAGAAAAAGATTTTCATAAACTTAAAACATTTTCCTTTTTGAAAATTGCTTCGGGAGAGATTACAGATTATCCTCTTTTAGAATATCTATCAAAAGTAAATAGAGAGTTAAATCTACCTATAATCATTTCCACTGGAATATCAATAGATAAAGAAATTAAAAAGGTTATTTCCTTTTTTAAAAATCAAAGCACTATCTATCTTTTACACTGTATAGTTGAATACCCAGTTCAAACAAAAGAATTAAACTTAAATAGGATTAATTATCTTCAAAAGAAATTCGATGTTGAATCAGGTTTTTCTGACCATAGTTTATCTACCATTTGGGCTATTCTTTCTTTGTTTTTTGGAGCTAAAATAATAGAAAAACATTTTACTGATAGTAGAGACAATAAATTTGCTGATAATCCTATTTCTATGCAGCCATCAGAATTTTTAGAAATCAAAAATGCAATAAATAATATGAAAAATATATTTGGTGATGGGAAATTAAAAATCAGTGAAAAAGAGATAAAAGAGTTAACCTATGCACGAAAAGGTCTATACGTTTCTAAAGATCTTGGTAAAAATCAAGTTTTAAGACCATCTGATCTTATATCTAGAAGACCAAATCTTGGTAAAAATGATTCAAAATATTACTTTCAACTTATCAATAAAAAACTAAATAAAGATATAAAAAAAGAAGACCCAATTACTTTGTCAGATATTGATTAAGTATATATTAAATTCTCTATTTACTTGTGCTTACTTTCTTTAATGAAGCTACTGCTACTTGTCTAATAAAAGCAGGATAAGGACCCTGTGATATTTGCAAAAGAATAGGTATAGCTTTTGGATCGCCTAAATCACCAAGTCCAACAATTAATCCATATAATAAAGGTAAATTATCCGATTTCCATGAAGCCATAACTATTTGAATCTGGATTAATAAAGCATCAACAGCACTTTTATCACCTATTTGTCCTAAAGCCATTGCTGCATAAGCTTTAACAATTGGGTCATTTGAGGTTTGAAGGATTTTAATCAAAACTGGAACTGCATCTTTAGCCTTCATTTTTCCCAAAGCAATAATGGCTTCAACTTTTACATCCCACCAATCATTAATGACAGTACCATTAACCATCTGAACATAATTAGGATCAATCAATCTTATAAGCATTGATATTGATTGAGGATCATTATTTTGGGAAAGTATTGAAACAATCATCATTAAAGCATCATGATTGTTGGAGGCTATAATCATCTGCTCAAAATATTCAATAGGAATATTTTGAAGACCAAGAAAAAGCTCCTCTAATGTTATTTGATCTGGTTGTTGTGCAGTATAAGGATCATTTGTAGTCCCTTGAGCAAAGATTATGGAAGATAAAAATAAAATACAAAATATTATGAAAATAAAATTTTTTCTCATTCAATTCCTCCATTTTATTTTATCGTATATTTAACCTAAAATTTTGACTAATATTATTCAAAATCTTCAGGCACTCCTATTTTCCATGAATTATTCTCATAAATAAAAAAATAGGTAAGCAGCTTCTCTTCAAATTTAACATTGACAACTGCTTTAGTAATAGAGTCCACAAAACTAACTTTATATATTTGCAATGGTTTCCCCTGATTTAACTGAATTCTAGATTGATAAACAACATTATAAAAAAAATCTTTTAAAGTATATATCCCGTATAAAGTTAATTTAAGTTTTTCTAAGGATTTAGGATCTCCATATTTTTGTTTATATTTCTCAGAAATCATTGTAAGCCATTTATCATAATTTTTTGATAGAACAGTCTCTTCATATTCCTTAAAAAATGATGTTAATTCTTCAGTCAATTTCTGTAAATCAACATTTGAAGGGATATTTTCGTATGTAATTCCTTGATATTCTTTTTCTTTTAAGATTTCTGGTTCATTTTCTTTTGTCTCTGTAGTTTGAGTTTGCTGTGTTTGTTGATCATTTGTGGTTGTTGACGTCGTTGTAGTTGTTGTAGTCGTGGAACATGATGATGCTGCACTAAAAAAAAGTAATATTATTAATGAAAACATGATGAATAAACATTTTTTCATTATAAACTCCTTTACAATAAAGTAGCAAGAGCTATTGAATATAATTTAGAAACAGCAGAATCAGCTCTTGATGTAACGACTACCGGTTTTCTTGACCCAACAATTACACCTGCTGTTTCAGCTTTAGCGAAATATATAAGAGACTTATATAAAGCATTTGCCGCATCAATATTAGGAAGAACTAAGATGTCAGCGTCTCCATCTACTGGAGAACATATTCCTTTCAAATCTAATGCTTCTTTTGAAATTGCTATATCTAAAGCTAAAGGCCCATCTATAACACATGAGCCAAAGCTATTTCTTTCTCCCATTTTAGATATTATTGCTGCATCAACAGAGGATATTAACTTTTCACTAACTTTTTCATTTGATGATATAATAGCAACTTTTGGCTTTTCATAGCCTAATTTTCTAGCTAGATTAATGACATTCTCAGTAATATGCGATTTTTGTTCTATATCTGGTAGAATATTTAATGCGGCATCGGTTATAAATAACAACTTTTGTCTTCCTGGAATTTCCATTAATGCTACATGAGACAGCACTTTACCAAGATTTAAGTTATAATCTTTATTTAATACCCATTTTAGTATAACCGCTGTGTTTATCAAACCTTTTATTAAAATATCAGCTTGATCATTATGCATCATTTCAATCGCTTTTTTAGCTATATTTACTTCCCCAGAAATATCAATAATATTATCTTCTAAGATATTATAATTGATTTCTTTTGCAATTTGTTGGATTTTCAACCTTTCACCAATAAGTATTGGGGTAATAATCTTCTGTTCCTCAGCATTTTTTACGGCTTCTAAAACATGTGAATCATTAGCTCCAGCAATTATTGCTCTTTTTTGTAGACCTTTAGATTTTAAAAGTAATGATTGCAAATTTTCAAGCATTCTCACCTCTTCTTTAGAATTAATTTAATTTATTTTCGTAATAATCATAATATTTTATTATAATTTTTCAATATCAAAAACTAAAAAATATTAAGATATTTTCCCCATCTCTATTAATTTTTCAAATATTTTATAAGCATTAAAAGCAGCACCTCGTCTTAAATTATCTGCTACAAGCCAAAAAGAAAAACTTTTCTTATTTTTAGGGTTTTGTTTTATTCTTCCTACATATGTAGAGTCTGTATCCTCAAGATAATATGGCATTGGATAAAGGCTATTTTCAAAATCATCTAAAATGACTAAATTTTCCATTTTAGACATAGATTTTTTAATTTCATCAACACTGCATTCTAAATCTGTTTCGACGAAAACTGCTTCAGAATGTCCTACCTTGACAGGGACCCTAACATTAATAGTATCGATAAATAAATCTGTCCTTCTTAATATTTTCTGTAGTTCATTTATTAACTTCCCCTCTTCTTTTGTATAACCATAGAGGCCTTCAGAAATATAAAAATCATCAATTTGAGGTATTAAATTTCCCACTATTGGAAACTTAAAATATGATGATATTGGTGATTTACCTTCAGATATATCTTTTAGTTGGTTATCATAATCATTTACAGCATCTTTTCCAGCTCCACTAACAGACTGATAGGATGCAACAAAAATTTTATTTATATGAAATTCTTTGTCGATATTTGCTAAAGCCATTGCAAGAGGTATGGTACTGCAATTTGGATTCGCAATAATTCGATCAGTTTCTTTTATAGCATCAAAATTAACTTCTGGAACAACTAATGGAACATTTTCATCCATTCTAAACCTTGAAGATTTATCAATAACATAAACATTTCTTTTTGCTAAAATTGGTGAATATTTTTCTGATATATCATTTCCGGAAGCAATAAATACTACACTTAAATCTTTACTAAGAATGTTTTCATCTGTGAGTTGTTCAACATAAAATTTATTTAATCTAAAAAATATCTCATTTCCTTTTGATTTTTCAGAAGCAAAAAAATATATATTGTCTATCTTAATATTTGAGCTTTCAAGCAATTCAATCATTTTTTTGCCGACAAGACCAGTCGCACCTATAATACCTATATTCATCTTACCTCCAGAAAATGGTCTTAATTTATTAAAAAATCTAACAAATATATTATAAATCTCCTTCATAAGGTATATTACAAGTCTCACTCGCTTTCTTAATAATTAAAAGAGCTGTCTTTAATACTAACAAATCGTTTGAATTGTAAAATTCTTGCTCTTGGTCACCTTTAACTGTATTTATAAAATGTATAATTTCATCTTTCAAAGCATTTTCCTCGTGAACTGTAATTCTCTCTACAAAACCTCCTCTATAATAAATTAATTCTTTCTGATCGACTTCAAATCTTGTGCTTGTATCTTTATATACTTCTATTTCTTTTGTATCAAAATTCAAAAATAAATAATTTGACTCCTGAGCAATAGCCAAAGTTCTATTTTTTACATATGAGGCTCTTGAACACTTAAAATTTGCGATTAACCCTGAAGAAAAAAGTAGAGTAGCCACCGCAAAATCCTCATAAGGAGTATATATTTTCTTTGCGAAACTTGATATTTCTATTATATCTTCATCAAAATAATTTAAAATAATGTCTAAATCATGAACCATTAAATCAAGAATTACCCCAGTATCTCTATTTTTTTTGCCATAAAGATTCATTCTTGTGGCTTCTATATAAAAAGATTTTTTCAAATACTTTTTTTTTAGTTCCTGAATAACACCATTAAATCTTTCAACATGCCCGACTTGCAACTTAAGATTATTCTTTTGAGAAATTTCGACAAGCTCTTCTGCTTCAGAATATTTGGTTGTAAAAGGTTTTTCTATCAATAAATTTACTTTGGCATTTAGCACTTCTTTAGCTACAATATAGTGCTGATCTGTATTTACGGCACAGGTTATGCAATCTACATCTTTAAGAAGATTATGTGCTGAAGAATAAGCTTTAACATTATATTTATTTGAAATAAAATGCATCCTCGAATGATTAATATCATATATACCAACAAATTTTACAAAACCTAAACTTTCAAGCTGCTTTATTATATTTACATGGTACTCGCCCATATGCCCGACGCCAATTACGCCTATTTTAACCATTTTAATGTCTCCTTAAAATCCAATTTTGAAATGACTTTTTGGATAATATTTTTTAAATCTGCACTTGATTTTAAGACTAAAAATCCATATATTTCTTTATAGATTTCACCTAATAATTTTATTTGCTGTTTATAAATTTGTGGAATTATGAAATAATTTTTATCAGCAACTATATATTGAATTTTAGAATTTATTAAATCTTTCAAGATATCATCTTCGTAAGCATAAATTTTTGATTTGGGAAAATACTGTTTTAAAAGATAATATGAATACGAATACATTAAAAATCCTATTTCTTCATCTTTCGAAGATTTAAATGTTTCCAAATCATAGTTATTTTTTGATAAACCTAAAACTACGATAGAATCTTCAAAATATCCGATAAAGTCATATAAATGAAAAATATACTCTATTTGCTTTGAATATATTAATCCACCTATAATAATATCGTAAGTTTTCGATTTTTCATATAGTTCTAAATTTATAGAAAATCCATATTCTGAAGCGACATTATTCAAAACTACATATTCTAAACCGTTAAAATTATCCCACTTATAGTTATTTATAATATTTGGATCTTTGATAAAAAAATAAGGGTATTTTTGATTTAAATAAGCAATATTTAATATCTTATTTATTCCATTTCCCTGACTAATCAAGATTAAAGAACAAAATGAAATTATAATTAAAGAAATAAGTAAAGATATTTTATTTAATCTAATGATTCTTCCCCAAAAAAATTTTTAATAAATTATCTTAAAAAAATAAAAAAGGAAGATACTAATGAAATTTATTAATCACTAAAACTTGACTTTTTGTCATTTGCATCTTAATATTTATTTAGACAGGGAGGTTTACTATGAAGATAAATATTAATCAAGTTGTAAATTCAAAAATAGTTGAACCAAAGGAGATTTCAAAGACAGAAAAATCTTCTGAAACATCGAAGGTGAGTTTAAATTCAAACCAAGAAAGCATTTCCCCTATTTTTATTAAAAATAATACATATAAATCTACTTTCTCTATACAAGAATTTATCTCCCAGATGCAAATGAAAATTTCATCTATTTCTTTATTTGAAAAAGATGGTGACATCAATACCATTAATAATGCTTCTTACAACAATATTCCCCTATTTAATAAAGAAGAAAAAGAAGCAATATTCAAAAACAAAAATGATTTATCTGGAATAATAAAGGGATATGAAGAAAAAATTGATCAATTAAGATCAAACTTAAATCAAATACTAGAAGAAAATTCCAATTCTGTAATTACAATTAGCGAAAAAGAATTAAAAAACATAACCAAATCGGTTTACAACCAATTACCTAACAGTATAAAGACAAATTCAACTTCAATAATACTTGATTTATTAAGATAATTTTTTTAAAGAAGTTTTAATAAATTTTACATCTATTTTATCACCATCTATTTCGCATATACAATAACTACCATCACAAAAAGCACCTGGGTTTATAATACTTATTCCATCTATATTTTTATTCTCTTTAATATGAGTATGACCAAAGAAAATGATATTGGGTTTTGTATCAAATCTTCTTATTATCCTTCCCTCAATACCCAAAGGGGAACCAGATCCGTGGATAATTCCTATTTTTAAGTTTTCAATTTCGATATACAATTTTTCTGGAAGATTTCGTTCGAAAAAATCCATATTCCCTTTTACTAAATATGAGTTTTTGGAAAGTGTCTCTATTAAGGCAACTATATTATCAGATACATAGTCGCCGCAACCGATGGTAATATCATTTTCTTTTATCAAATTTTCCAAGTGTTTAATCAAAGATGAATCTTTTGTTCTTGTAGGATAATGGATATCCGAAATTATCAATAATCTTTTCATAAAAATTAATTTTAAGCCAATTAATTTTAAATTTATTTATTCGAATAACATATTTGAAGAAAAAACGAAAGGTTGATCATTTGGTAATATATTTATTAGGATTTTTTTTATTTCGGTCGCTTCTTCATATTTTGTATAAGGACCAACTATTACCTTATAAAGATCTTTAAAATATATAAATACTTTATAACCTAGGTTTTTTAGTTTTTGAGCCAAAAAAATAGCATTATCTTTGCTTTTAAACGCACCTACCTGAATGTAGTAATATGTAACATTTGTCTGCTTAGCACCAGTATATATAGGAATTAAAGAAGGATTAGGCATAGAATTGGAGGAGGTTTGAGTTTCCTGTACAGTATTAGTTTGTGTAGTTTGTGTATCTTGAGTTTTTTCTGTACTTGTTTGAGAAGTCGTAGTAGAAGTTTGTGATTGACCTGTACTAGTAGTCTGAGATTGAGCTGAAGTTGAGGTAGATGAACTTGAGGTCCCTTCTTTCAATACAGTAATTTTAACAGCGATTTGAACATTATTAGTTTCACCTAACTCTTTTGCTGCCCTTGAAGATATAGCTAAAATTGAATCCTTAAATTTATATGTTGGATTTGTATCTATGACATATACTATCGTTTTTTTCCCGTTTATTATGTTTTCGAGTAAGAGAACCGTCAACATATTATATTTTGAGGTTATACAACTATTTTCATCAGGATTGTAAGTTGAACCAGAACTAAGTTTTTTACCAATTAGTGATGGATCTATAATTTCAACAAGCCCAGATATCGTCTGAGAAGATATAATTAAAGAAAAATTTAATATAAAAAAAAGAATAGTAAAATAGACTATAATTCTTCTACTTTTGTTCATCTTTAGCTCTTTTAATTATTTTTATTAAATAAAAACTAAAAAATCAAATAAAATTTAAAATATATTCATTCTGTTTTTCGGCAATTTTTTTTAGTTGTAAAATCTTACTTTCCAATTTATCATAAATAATTTGGTTATCTTTATCGAACAATTGTGTTAAAAAATTTATTATTAAACTTATTAATTCCTTTTCATCCTTGAAATTTTCGATAATTTTTAGCCATGGTCCAGAAAATTGTTCCATCAAGTCTTGAAAATTTTCGTATGAAGGACCTATGATAACCGGAACTTTATGCATAACTGATTCAATGAAATTTTGTCCACCTTTATTATTAAATGATCCTCCAATAATAGATACAATACAATATCCATATATATAAGAAAGAAAACCATATTTATCAATAATTAAAATGTCTTTCTCAAAAAGACCCTCTTGAATATTTCGGATTAATAATTTAAGATCATCCAACTTTTCTGTATTTATTTTATTACTATTTTCATCTAATTTATTCTCATTATTTTGAATATAATTGCTAAGTAAATCATAAGAAATTTTAGAATTTTTAAATTCATCTAACAGATATTTTATCTTTTCAAGATGTCTTGGGGCAATAATATATTTTACTCTATTGCTATCAAATTCTTTATTTATAAATTTTCTATTTTTAATCTCTTTTATAATTTCAGAAGCAATGTAAAATTCTTGTTGATGAAAAGAAGAAAAAAGAATAATCTTTTTCTTATCTGTACAAGTTTGTATTTTTTGGTTATCAAGATTATTTTCATCTATTGTTAAATTTTTAAAAGAAGATAATATCTTAAAATTTTCAAGATTTTTTACATTAATCTTTTTAGTAAAGTATAAAATCTTTTCCATATCTAAATTTGATTTTGCAATAATCTCGTCAAATAAAGAAAATAAACCAGAAAATAAAAACTTAAATTTCCTTTGAAACTGAAAACTCTTCTCATACATATTACAGTTTAACAATAAAATTTTCTTTTTAAATAGTCTATTTAAGAATATGAATGCAGGCCATATTTCTTGTTCTAATATCACTATTGTTGAGTAATTATTTAAAGTTATAAATAATAGAATTGCTAATATTGATTCAAAAGGAAGTGGATAAGATTCAACTTTTTTTTGACTAAATATCTCAAAGGCGCCCTGATTAAAGTATGTATAATTTGCCCTATCTTCAAAAAGATTATAGGCTAAAATAGCTTCCCCTGTACTTGAGGCATGGACGATGATTTTTTTATCTTTTCGAAACTTAAATGGGATAAATCTATTTAACAACCCTTTTTTAAGGTCTTTTATAAAAAACAGGATTATGATAAATACTGGTGATAGTAAAGTAACAACTAAAATATAAATTAGAATCATTATATAAAACAAAAATTTTCCAAAAAATTTTTTCATATCTTTTTTTCTAAAAATTATTTTCAATTCTAGAAATAATTTTCAAATGTGTCTAATAGTCTATTGCAATTTAAAGATATCTAATGATAATACATATATAAAATCATAATAAAGTTATGGGATCTATATCTATTTCAATACCTTTTTTTTCACTTAAACTTAAATTGTTATTAAGAAATTTCCCAATCTCCAATAAATAATCTAGTATTTTGGATTTAATGATAATATGAAATCTATAATTTTTCTTAATTTTTTCAATAGGTGCATTTGAGGGTCCTATAATAATAATTTTATCTTTAATATTCATATCTATAACAAATTTTTGTATTAAAAATAGAGTTTTTTTTATTGTTAATGAGGTTTTTTCTTCATCTATCCCTTTCGCTAAGATTCTTAAAATTCTCATAAAGGGAGGATATCCTAGATTTTTTCTTATACTAAGTTCTTTTTCAATAAAAGCTTCATAATCCTGATTTATTACGCTTTTTATTGCATAATGATCTGGTCTTAAGGTCTGAATTAGCACTTCTCCTTGCTGTTCTACCCTTCCAGAGCGTCCTGCTACTTGAACTAGTATTTGGAAAGTCTTTTCGTTAGCCTTAAAATCTGGCATATTTAACAATATATCGGCATTTATAACGCAGACGAGTGAAACATTTGGGAAATGATGCCCTTTTGTTATCATCTGAGTTCCTATAAGTATATCTATCTTTCCTTCTTTAAAATCACTTAAAATCTCCTCATAACTTCTAATTTTTACCGAATCAGCATCGAATCTTTCTATTACTTTATCATTAAAGTATTCTCTGATTATATCTTCTATCTTTTCAGTGCCTGAACCCAAAAATTTCAAATTTTTAGTATGACATATTGGACATTCTATTGGGATCTCTTTTACTTTCCCACAATAATGACATTGAATAAGATTTGTAGATTTATGATAAGTCATTGGAATTGAACACTCATCACAAAATATTGGTTGACCACAATTTGAGCATTGAATAAATGAATTAAACCCTCTTCTATTAAGAAAAATTATTACTTTTTTGCCTCGATCAAGATGCAGCTTTATTTTTTCAAGTAGTTCGATAGTTACATAAAAATCTTTATAACTATTAGATTTAGATAAGTTTAACAATTCAACTTTAGGAAGTGGAATATTGTTATATCTTTTTTTCAAAACAAGTAGCTCTAATTCTTTTCTCAATGCAGCATTCCAAGATTCAATTGAAGGTGTTGCTGAACCAAATATACATAGCGCATCATATAAATTAGCTCGAGCTATAGCAACAAATCTTGCATCATATCGTGGTTTTTGTTGTGATTTATATGAATCATCATGCTCCTCATCTATAATAATACAACCAAGATTAAAAGCTGGAACAAAAAGCGCGGATCTTGGACCTATAATAATATTTATTTGTTGCCTAATAACTTTCTTAAAAATTGATAATTTTTCACTATTTGAGATTTTTGAATGAATTAAGCCAATCTCCTGACCTAACCTATCCTTGAAAAACGAGATCATCTGAGGAGTTAATGCAATTTCTGGTAATAGTAAGATTACTTGCTTACCATCATCTACAATCTTTTTTATCAATTGAAAATAGATTTCAGTTTTTCCCGAACCAGTGACACCATAAAGTAGAAACTTAGTGGGCATTTCTTTCCTTTGTCTTTCTTTTCTTGAACTAGCATTTCTTGAAATAGCTTCATAAGAATTTAAAATGGATTCAAAGGCAATTTTTTGCTCATCATTTAATGTAGAAGCTTTTATTTTTGGATGGGGTATTACTGTCTCCTTTTTCTTTTTTAATTCTTTCAATCCCTTGGGAATAAATAAAAATAGCGCTTCTCCAATTGATGAAAAATACCTTTGACTTATCCATTTTGCAAGTTCAAATTCCTTTTCTGTCAAAATTGGATCTTCATCATATAAATCAAGTATATCCTTTATATGGTAATCTCTTTTTTCTTCATCTTTAATATTTATTATTAAGCCAAGTTCGACTTTGTCATTAAAATCAACCTTAACCCTTATATACTTTTTAATTCTATCATTAAATTCTTTTGGGATTCTATATTCAAAGGTTTTATCCAATGGGATATTTATTGCGATATCAGCGAACATTTCTTTCTTATCCTGATTTAATAATTAGAAGAAAGTAATTTTATTTCTTATATCTTAATATATATTATTTTTCTTTAAGTAATTTGCAATCCTATCAAAATCTTTTTGAGCTATTTCGATATTTCTATTATCTCTTAAAAGAAATGAAGGGTGAAATGTTGGATATAAAAAGAATTTGTGTCCAAAAATCTCTGTTTCGATTAAGGTTCCTCTAATTTTGGTTATAGAGACTTTTTTTTGAAGTAGAAACTGAGTTGAAGTAGCACCTAAGCATATTATAACTTGAGGTTTTATTAAATTGATCTGCCTATTTAAATAATATGAGCAAGAGTTCATTTCCAATAGACTTGGAACTCTATTGTTTGGAGGTCGACATTTTACACAATTCGTTATATAAATATTTTCTCTTTCCAGACCAGCATTTTTAAGAAGTTTAGTCAATAATTGACCGGCTTTACCAATAAACGGAAGTCCTTGAATATCCTCCTGTTCTCCTGGTCCTTCTCCAACTATCATGATTTTACTATCTATAGGTCCAGCCCCAGGAACTGCATTTGTTCTTTTTAAGCTTAATTCGCATCTAGTACAATTCTTTATCATACTTATTAGATCAATAAGTAGCATTTGTTTATTTAAATTTTGTGGAATCTGCTGTTTTTCAGTATTATAAGCTATATTGAATTGATTAATCTCTTTGGATTTTTTTTCTTCGATCTTTAATTTGTCAAAAATCAAATCATATAAAATAATACCATTTTCATTAGTTTGTTTTATTGAATCTAAATAAATATATAATGATTTTAATAGTTCAATTAATTTTTCTACTTTTTCATTTTCCATACATTATTTTTTCTTCGCACATTTAGAACATTTTGTGGCATAAGGTATCATTTCGAGTCTATCTAATTCTATTTCATTTCCACAGACTTCACAGATGTCATATGTTCCTTCTTCGATTCTTGAAAGAGCTTTTTCGATTTGCTTTAACATTTTATAATCATTTTCTTCTAAATTTTCTCTTAAATTATTTTCCAATATGGAGTTTGCTAAATCATACTCTTCAGAATAACTTTCAACTTCTTTTTCTTCTTCAAATCTTTTATTCTCAATAGCTACATCATCTAGAATTTCATTTTTCATTTCGATAAGCTTTTTCTGAAATTTTTTTAAAAGATTTTTTTCCATCAATTCCCCCAGATAAAGATTATAAAAAATAAAAATAACATAGCGAATTTATAAGGAAAATTTTAAATTGCAATAATTTTTTCTATTGAATTTAAAGAAAAGTTAATTAAAATAAATATCGGTAAAAATTGGTGGGTGATTAGCTCAGATGGTCAGAGCACATGCTTCACATGCATGGGGTCACTGGTTCAAATCCAGTATCACCCAGTTTTATAAAATTCACCAGGGGGTTTCTTATGTCTGAATGCAAGTATTTACAACAAGAATTATTTGATCATTTAAAAAAGCATGAAAAAGATAAAAAAAATCAAGGAATAAGCAATATTTGCCTAAAGCAAAAAAACAATAAAGTTTCTGCTGCGAAAATAGCCCAAGTTGCAAGAGAGAAATTTTCAAAACATTTTCCTATGAATGGACAATGTCATTTTATTGAAAATCAAAAGTTATGCCCTTTTTTTGAGGAGAAAATTTGATCTTTATTTTTTTTAAATATTATTATGATAGAGTAAGACTTTTTCTAAGTTATTTATAAAAATCAAATTTATAAAATTGAGGAGGTTATATGAAAAATCTAACAAGAAAAGTAGCTGCACTTTTTGTAATTTTACTCTTGATATTTATCCTTTTTTCATGCACTTATGTTGAGTTTTCTTCGAAAAATGGGAAACTTGCTTATGATCCAAATATGAAAAAATATGAAGTCGTAGGATCATTTTCTATAACCATTACCGAGGTAAGCTTTATTTATAGACTTTTAGTTATGAACGAACCAAGTAAAGATCTTGAAGCTATACTTAACGAACAGATAGTCAAATATAAAGGTGATGCCGTTATTAACCTTAAACTAACTTATCATATCACTGCAATCCAATATCTTTTGACTTATATTACTGGAGGAATTTTTACTCCTAATTCTGTTACAATTTCTGGCGATGTAATAAGATATAGATAAAAATTAATTTGATTTTCAAAATATATCATTATAATTATTGATCATTATAATTATTGATTCATATAATTATTATTCATTAAAATTTTTACAAATGTACAAAATTAAAGATTTATTTTAATCTAAGGCTATCTTAAAATGAGATAGCCTTTTTTTGGTCAAAGTTAATCATGACCTTTTATAAGTTTATTTTACTTATATTTAATTTATGATTAAATTATAAGTGATGAATAAGCAAAAGTAGACATTCATGGAGTATGATTTATGAAAAAAAAACCATATATGTTTATAATTCGTGATGGTTGGGGATATTCTCCAGAAACAAGATATAATGCTATCTATGAAGCAAAACCAGAGTTTCATTTGAAATATGTTGAAGAATATCCAACAACTTTGATTCAAACTTCTGGAATATATGTTGGACTTCCAGATAATAACCAAGGATCATCTGAAGTCGGTCATTTGAATATTGGTGCGGGTCGAGTTGTATATCAAAATCTTGTTAGAATTTCAAAGGATATTGATGAAAATATATTTTATAATAAAGAAGAGATATTAAAAGCCATAGAACATATAAATAGATACAATGGGAATATACATATTTTTGGTCTTGTCCAGGATCAAGGAGTCCATGCTCACACTAAGCATCTTTTGGGTTATTTAGAATCATTTAAAAGGAAAAAAATCCCTTCTGAAAAGATATTTATACATATGTTATCAGATGGAAGAGATACTCCCCCTTCTTCTGCAAAAGAATATGCAAAAGAAGTCCTTGATTTTATTGGTAAAAATAACTATGGTAAAATCGTTAGTATTACAGGACGCTATTATGCAATGGATAGAGATAATAGATGGGATAGAGTTAAACTTTTTTACGATCTTCTTTATTATGGACATTCTGAATATCCTGTTTTTGATAGTGTTGTAGAAGCAATAGATAATGCATATAAAAATGAACAAACAGATGAATTTATCAAGCCAAGAATAGTAAAAGGTTTTACTACCATTCATGATAATGACCTAATAGTATTTTTTAATTATCGATTCGATAGAGCCAGAGAGATATCAAAAGCCATAATCGAAGAAAATTTTGATCATTTTGAAAGGAAGAAGGTCAATAACCTATATTTTCTTGCAACTACTGAGTACTATGAGAATATAAAATCTGCAAAACTTGCAAAAGTAGATGTTGTTTATCCTTTAGAGACCATGAAAAATCTTATGGGTGAAGTAATATCAAAAAAAGGTTTAAGGCAACTTAGAATTGCTGAAACGGAAAAATTTGCACATGTAACTTTTTTTTTCAATGGTCAACAAGATATAATATACCCTGGAGAAGATAGGATTCTTGTCCCTTCACCAAAGGTTGCTACTTATGATTTAAAACCAGAGATGTCAGCATATGAAGTAAAAGATAAGATGCTACAAGCATTAAATGAAGGTGTTTATGATTTTATAGTTTTAAACTTTGCTAATCCAGATATGGTGGGTCATACTGGAGTTATGGAAGCCGCCGTCAAGGCTTGTAAAGTTGTAGATCAATGTGTTGGAGAAGTCGTTGAAAAAGCATTGAGCATGGATGGGGTCATTTTCCTTTTTTCTGATCATGGTAATGCTGAAACGATGGTAGATCTTGATACAATGGAACCTCAAACTGCCCATACATCAAATCCAGTTTGGTTAACAATAATATCAAAGAGAGAAGAATTATCAAAAGGTAAAATAAAACTTAAAGAAGGCGGTAAATTGGCTGATTTGGCACCAACTATGCTAAAAATAATGGGGATAGACATTCCAGTAGAAATGACTGGAAATATTTTAATTTAATATAATAATATTGAAATGCAACAAAGAACAAAAAGAATCTATGCTGTTGCCTTATTTCTTGATATTGTTGGTTTTACAGATTTTTCTGAGAAAAATGATCCGGAAATTGTAGATGATTATCTATCCTTTTTCTTTGATTTTTGTTCAAATCAGATAAGAAAAAACAACGGTTGGGTTGAAAAATATATAGGCGATGCAATATGTGCAATTTTTTATTCTTCTTCATCTACAGGTAAAGATGCTCTAAATGCTTGTAATTGTGCTTATAATATTTTGAAAAACGTAGAAATATTTAATAAGGAAAACAAATTCCCATTTTCTATCCGCATTGGAATAGATGCAGGGATTGTCACTACGACTAAAAGAGATCAATATGATGTATTTGTTGGACAAGCAATAAATAGCGCATCGAGAATTCAATCTGTTGCAAAACCAAATTCGGCTTATACATCAAAAGTTATAGCTGAAAAATCTGATAATCTATTTGAATTCGAACAAATAGGTGAATTTAGTCTTAAAGGCATAGACGAAAAAGTAATCTTATTTTCCTTAAAAGATAAAAAAAATATCTTTAACTTACAGAATATTAAAAACCCTTATTTTAATCGTAAAGAAGAAGTAGATATAATTAAGTATCTATCAGAAAAAAAAAAGATTAAAATTGCTATCGTCGGTTCTAGTGGATCTGGTAAAACTGCGATTGTAAACAAATTAGCTGTTTATATAAATAAATTGTATAAATTTAAACCTATTTATATTCCTTTAAATGATTGGGAAAAGACAACAGAAGATCTCATTCAAAGGATAAATTTTGCTTTAGATAATATTGATGAATTCACTGTTACTAATGAAAATCGGTTAATAATAATAGATAACTTCAATTGCCTAAATTTTCAAATTGAGTCAATTGATTTTCTAAATAAAATTAGCAACTCTAATCCAATTATCCTAATTTATTCAATCGATAATAGGTTTGAAGTCAATTTTAAGGAATTACTTTTAAAATCTGATTTTAAAATTTTTAAGATAGAAAAACTATCTTTTGAAGAATTTGACAATTTTCTTCAAAATTATTTTGAAAAACCAGTTTCTGCAACATTTGAATTAAAGCTTTATAATTTAACAGAAGGTTATATTGGTAGGGCTTATAACATTCTATCTTTATTGAAAGATGAACTTCTTTTAAATGACGATCAGATAATAAATATAGATTTTGATGAAATCTTTTTGAAAAGAGAAGATCTCCTTGAACATTGTTATAGGATAAATGGAATTGATGACAAAATGCAAATACTACTTTCTATTTTAGCCTTTTCTTATCAACCACTTTCCTATGATATTTTAAAAGAGATATCTATAGAATTTAATTATAATTATCTTGATGAATCCCTTGAATCTTCAAAAGAAAAAGGATGGTTAATATTTAATGATGGGTATTTCAAAATTGCAAATGATTATTTAAGACAATTTATTATCAATTCTACATCAAAGCAACTTAAAAAGACAATAATCAACACCCTATTAAAAATAACTGATAATTTAATAGATAAAATCTCATACATCTTATTTCTATATGAAGAAAATGAAGATATTTTAGAAAATGAAGATGATTTTTTATCATCTTGCATTGTAGAAATTGAGAAACAAACAATAGAAAATAAACTAATTTTATTGAAAAAAATTATTAAAAAATCAGAAATTTCTTTTTTCAATAAAATTTTAAAATTCATATTAATCGATAGAAGAATTTTGCCTTATATCTTCAATGTTTTACAAAAAGAAGAAATTGAAATAATTATTAATTATTTTAATGATATAAGTCATATAAAAGAAATAAAATCTATTACGCTCTTTTTATATCCAAGAAAGAATTTAGAAAAAAACGATCTTATTAACATTGGCTATCAACACAATGTTTCTTTTTATCTTTATCTAATAAAATTGCTTGTTTATCCAAAATCGATAATGAACAATTTTGATGAATATCTAACTATTTTAGAATCGATCCAATCTTTGGCAAGTTTTAAAAAAGATTATAATTTCATTTTTTATTTTCCATTCTATGAAGATAAAAACTTAAAAGAAGAAGAAATATTTGAAAAACTAAATAATATTTTTCAAGAGGACTTTAATTTTTACCAAAATTTTGAGAAGATATATTTCAATCCAACATATTTATTGACAAACAAAATTCAACTTTTTTTCATTCTAGTCGAAAATATCTCTTTATTTATTTATTATAAGAAAAAACCATTAAATTTTATAAACAGAATGTTAAAGTTATCCGAAAAAATCGTTCTTGAATTAAATATCCCAATACTTATCGAATATTACTATGGTTTGTTTTTTTATGTCAACTTTCTAATATCTAACTTTCAATATTATGGTATCCATAGCAAGATGGAATTTAAACTATTACCTCAACTTAAACAAATAAACGAAATAATTTATCACATATTTTCGTTTTCATTTGACCACCAGGAAGAACTGCTTAATGAGAATGAAATTTTAAAAACTTCAATCAGTAATGCAGATAAATTGTTTGCTAATCCACCATATTATATACCTCTTGTTACATCAAGTTGGTACTTAAACATTATCAAAAGTGAACCTAGTGAAGAGATAAAATTAGTTAATGAGGAAATAAATACTAAGATAATTAATTCAATTGAAATTCTAGAAAAATATAAAGAAAAAAACGATCAAATCAAAGATTTCGCCAAAATTGTTTTAAATATTATTCAAAAGGGATAAGAGTAATCTTATCTAAATTAATACGACTAAATAAAGTTTTCCTTACCCATAGGTTAAAATCACTTTGCATTTCATTTTTGTATTCAAATTTTAATATATAGTATTTGTCTCTATAGAGGATTTTAGTACCATCCTCTAAAAGTTTTATATAAAGAATATCGATTAATTCCCTTTCATTTAAGTTTGGTAAATCTTTTAATAAAAATTCATTCCATTTAATTTCATATTTGTCATTATTTGAAATAAAAGGAAGTTTTGATTTTATCTTAAAATTAAAATCAATTTTAAGGTCAATTAAATCTTTATATTCAGAAAATTGGTTTACAAATTTACTAAAATTTTTCTCACCAATTTCGTTTTTAAAACTTTCCTTAAATAATGTAATTATTGCTAAAAACTTTTCAAATTTAATCAACTTAATTTTATGCTTTAAACAAAGGGAAAATAAAGGAATTAATCTTAAAGAATAAATTGGAAATTTAATTAGCTTCTGTAAAAAAAGTTTTGAATCAAATTTAGTTTTTCTAAATATCGAAATGTATAGAATATAATAAAGATAATAATAACTATTAGGTATCTTGGTTACTATTTTTTCAAAATAAAGAAAATAATAATAAGTCTTTTCAGGAGTCCTATCCTGACTAAAAATAATAGCATAGTTTAATGTGTGCAGTAGCGTCCAATAATCTTTAATAGACATTCTATATTTAATTGCTGATTTTAAAATAGAATGTCCAATTGAATATTTACCCTGCCTTATATATGAAAGACCTAAAACCGAATAGAATTGATTTAACACTATGGGATCGTCGATTTTTTTGTACAATTTTTCAATCATAAAAAAATACTTATTTGCTTTTTCGATTTCCCCAAGTTCATAAAGAGAAATAGAAATATTTTTTTGAAACTTAGAAAAAAGATTAACATCAGGATCAGATAAACTATCCATAAAAGCTCTTAAAAAATGTCTTTGCGCTTTATTGAAAAGACCAAAATAATAATATAAATTTCCGATTAGATTGTGAAGTTCTGCAAAAGCATAATGGTAGATTTTAAAATGTTCCTTATTTTTTATGATATATTTCAAACCTAATCTTAAAATATTTAAAAGTCTTAAGACTTCTTTTTCATCTAATGATGAAATATACTTTCTACAAAAAGATACAATAATCTTAATTATTTGATCAGGCTGGATATTCTCTTCAATTAATTTTAAAAAATTTTCCTCATCTTTTACATTTTCCTTTAATAAACTACTTATTGCTATATCTATTTCTTTTAATTCAAGTTGATTCTGAAATGATGCATATTTTTCAAAATTAGAAAAAAAATTTTCAATTAATAATTCGCATTTTTCTAATTTAGCATTTTTGAATAAAATCTGACAATAGAATTTATAAATCATAATTATAGAGTCGTTATCTTTGTGTCTTATTGCATATTCAAGAGCCTTTTTGAAAAAATAATCGATATCTTCTTGAGGATTAATTTTTTGTTGAAACTCAATAATCATCATCAATAGTTTTAAGTTTTCTCTTTCATCAAGATAATTTTTATTTTCTTCATATAAACCTATCACATACTTATAAGCATTTACAATATTTTGATTTGAAAGTTTTTTGGCAAAATCAATCTTACTTTCTAAATTAAAATCACTCATTTTTTTGATAAATAATTAAATAAAATCTATTCTCTAACTTACAATTTGTAAAATATATAATATTTGTATTATTGAGGTAAAATGCAATAAAAAAGAAATATATGTAAAGATTTTATCACTTTTGAAAATTAAAAATAATATAATTAAAAGGACTGAAATAGAAGAACTAATAGTTAATATATTAGGAAAATGTTTTATTATATTAAACATAACCCCCAATATGACAATCTGTATTAGCATTATGGCCGATAGGAATAATTTGTCCTTTTTATGTTTGTAAAAAATTATACCAAATAAAGAAAAGAAAATTATGATAATAGAGGATAAAAAATCTAATCTTAAAGGTAAAGTAAAAAATTTTTCCATCAATTCCCTCCAGAATTTATATAATTAAAATTAAAAGTATTTTCAAAATTATCTTTTATTTCTTTATAAGATTTAAAAATAAAAAGGTTTTTATTATTTCTTATAGAAGATTCTAGAAAAGACTTATCAATTTTTAAACCCATTTCATTTATACTTGATGAATTTATAAAGTAAAATGAATTTATTTGACTTTCAAGCATAGAAATATCACTTACTAAAAGCTTTACTTCAAGCATTTTTTTTAAATCAAATAACAACTGCTCATCGATTTCTGGAAGAAATAAAAATGGAGTTATATTAAAATGAATTGAAGATATAATATCTGAGTAAGCATCACCAAAATGAGCAAGTATTTTTAATTCGTTATTTTTTGCAAATTCCATAGCTTTTTGCATAAGTTCGATTCTAGTTCTTTCGTTATTATTAAATGATAGAAATTCAAAATATTTATCAAGATATGTTTTTTTTAATTTAAAGATTCCAGTTTCATAATAATTACCAGAAACTATGACTAATAAAAATCCAAGGTTTTTTAAGAAGACTAAAAAATCATGCGCATTCTCATATACATACCAGGATTCAAAATCAGATTCATTCTCAAGAATTTTCAAATAGTTGTCTATAAAAGTTTTTTTATTTTTACTGTTAAGTTCTATACCATATCTTTTACAAAGGTTACTCAAAATCTCTAAATCAACCCCTCCTTTAAAATTTGGTTCATTAATCTCATAAATATTAAATGTTTTCTTAAAAGCATTAATATAAGCTCTTTTTGCACTAGACTTAGTAGATATAAGCGTACCATCAAGATCAAAAGTAATAATACCTTTATATTTCATATTCATAATTTAATCTTTATTGATTTAATAAATTAAATTTTCAATTTTTCAAATATTTATCAAACTTATTGAATTTATTTAAAATTAAACTATTTTATTAAAACAAAGTTAAAAAGAGAAAAATAGATCTTTTGAGGTTAATATGAACTCGGATTCAATAAAAATTATTTTAAAGAATAAAAAGGCATATTTTGAGTATTTTATTGAAGAAAAATATGAAGCTGGAATTGTATTAAAGGGAACAGAAATAAAATCTATAAGAGAAGGTCATTGTAGTATAGCAGATTCTTATGCAAAAGTAACAAAGAACAATGAGATATATTTATATGGATTTTTAGTTCAAGAATATAAAAATTCTGGTTATATAAAGCATGATGTATCAAGACCTAAGAAACTTCTATTACATAAAAAGGAAATAATAAAAATAGGAAGAAAAATAAATCAAGCGGGTTATACTTTGATACCTCTATCTATTTATCTGAAAAACCAACTTGTTAAAGTTGAACTCGGATTGGCAAAAGGGAAAAAATTATATGATAAAAGGGAAACCATAAAGAAAAAAGATATTGACAGAATGATGAGTAGGAAGTTAAAATATAGATAGTAAGGATAAAATAGTAATAGGGAGGAATTTATGAAAATACTTGTTCCTCTTGATTTTTCAAAATCAGCTGAATCCATTACCAAATATGCTGTAGACCTAGCTAGAAAACTTAATGGCGATTTGACTTTTTATCATGTAATTGATGAAAGAAATTTTTTTACCTATAACACTGTTTATACTTTCCCAGAATATTATCCTGAAGTCAAACTTGATGAAGAATCGCAACAACAGATGAAAGAATCAGCAGAAACTGAGTTTAAGAAGATGATTGAAAGTTTTGAAATCAAGGATATCAACTATAACATAGAGGTAGACATTGGGATACCCTATTCTCAGATTTGTGATTATGCAAAAGAAAATAAATATGATCTAGTAATCATCGGAAGTCATGGAAAAACTAACTTAAAGGATATCTTTTTAGGTTCTGTCGTAGATTATATAAGTCATCATATTGATATTCCTATTCTTATTTATAAAATAGATATTTCAAAAAGAAAATGAAAAAACCAAATGAATTTTCCACAATATTTACTAAATATGTCTATCAATTTGATAAAATGAAATACTTTATGAATAAAAAAGATAAAAAAAACAGTTGTATCTTATGTGATATATTAAACCATACTCAAGACTCTCTTTTAATCTGTAAATCTGAATATATATCTACCTGTGTAAATTTATATCCATATAATAGTGGTCATATAATGCTTTTTCCTAATAGACATGTTGAAAATTTTTTAGATTTAAATGATAATGAAAATTTTCACCTTTTTATTTTAACAAAGTTTTTTATTAAAGGACTAAAGATCTTATATAATCCTTCTGGTTTCAACATAGGATTTAATATCGGGGAAAATTCAGGAGCCTCTATCAAACATATACATGAACATATAGTACCTAGATTTGAAAATGAACTTGGAATGATAGATATCATTGGTGGCTCAAAGGTTATTGTTGAATCTCCAAAAATTACATGTGATAAACTTAAAAATTATACCATTGAAAACTCCACCAATTTACCCTTTAATTTAGAATAAATTATATTATCCAAATAATTACAAATTTTCTGAATTTATTTTTGAAATCATTGATTTATATTTTATAATCATATAAGGAGAGCATCGATGGATATCAAATTTTTTGATGGTCCTTTATATGAAAACTTCTACAATGAATGGATTTTAACAAATGGATGTGGAGGATTTGCTTTAGGTTTCGGAAATCTAATAAATGAAAGAAAATATGATGGATTACTTATTGCTTCTGATGAAAACCTTGTAAGAAATCATCTTGTTAGCTCTATTGAAGAAAAAGTATTTATCCATAATAGCAGTTTTTACCTTGATTCAAATAATTATTTAAACACTATTTATCCATATGGTTATAGACATTTGGTAAAATCTTACATGAGACCTTTTCCATTTTTTCTTTACTCTTCTTACCCTTTCAATACTGATATTTTAATAGCAAAATATTTAATGATGCATCCTGATAAAAATATAAATATTGTGTTTTATACAAATTATTCATCTGAAAAGATAAACATTGAGTTAAAACCTAAATTTTCATGTAGATTTTACCATGAGATAAATAAGCCAGGTTCATTTGATAATATTTCTTATTTACTCGAGTCTGATAAAAATTTACAAGATCATGAGATCTTTTTTCAAAGAAAAGATAATAATATAGGTGTCTATACCTATATATATGATGAATCTGAAATACCAAATTTTAAGATATTATTTCAAGGAAATATTTATAGAAACATATATTACTCAAGAGAAGCAGAAAGAGGCTATGATTCATTTGAAGATTTAATAAATCCTTTTACTATTTATAAAACTATAGAAATTGGAGAAACTTTTGCTTTAGTCTTTTCAGATTCAAAAATTTCAATAAATTTAGAAAATAATGAAGAAAATGAAGGTACTAATAAAGAAGAAGAATTAATTCAAGAAATAAAAAAAATTATAAAACAATCAATGAAATATTACCAAGAATATCCATTGGCTTTCGATCATCCTTTTTTAAAAAATAAACCAAATCTATTTAATTTTAATGACAAAAAGAAAAAAGTACAAAATATAGAACCTAAAAATATTTTTTCAGAAATTAAATTTGATGATGTTGATCTTTACACTTATAGTGAATATAGGAAAATCCTAAAACTAGCAATGATAGATTTCAAAATAAAAAATGATATTATTGCTGGTTATCCATGGTTCACCTGTTGGGGAAGAGACACAATGATAAGTCTTACTGCCTTTATGCCAGATTGCGATACTGTAAAAGATTATCATTTTTCATACAACACCTTAGTTAACTATGCTGAAAAGATGAAAGATGGGATACTACCAAATGTTGCATTCGAAGGGAAGAATTATGCTTATAATAATATAGATAGCTCGCTATGGTTTGTAATAAGAAGTTATGAAATTTTTCAATATTTACCTTTAAACAATAAAAAGAAAATACTTAACTTTATCTCTGAAATTATCATAAATTATATTTACAATAAAAATAACCAATTTTTCTTGAATGATGAATCTCTTATAGAAATAAACAAAAATGATTCTATTGCTCTTACATGGATGGATGTTGTTTTAAATGGTAAGGCCATAACACCTCGATATGGGGCTCCAATAGAGATAAACGGCCTTTGGTACAATTCTCTAATGATTACCATAGAGCTCATGAATCAATTAAACCTAGATAAAATTAGTAATAAAATTAAAATAAATGACTCAGTATACAATCTTTCCAAAAATGAGATTAAACAATTGGCAGAAAAAACTAAAGAATCTATGCAAAAATATTTTCAATCCAATCTAATTGCAGATAGAATATATCAAAGAGAGCCTATTTTTGAAACAAGACCAAACTTCTTAATAGCTTTATCTTTACCTTTTGATTTTGTCTCTAAAGACAAAATTGAATTAGCCATTGAAATTGCTAAAAAAGAGCTTTTGACTCCATATGGTTTAAGAACGCTTTCTTATAAGGATCCGTCTTTTAAGAAAAAATATATTGGTTCACAAATTGCAAGAGATATAGCTTATCATCAAGGAACTGTCTGGCCTTTTTTACTTTTATTTTACGCAAAGTGTCTAGAAAAAATATATGAAAATAAAAAGATTTTAAAAAAAGAGTTAGAAAATATAATAATTAGGTTAAGAAATGGTTTTATTAAAAACCACAAAGCATCTATAGCAGAAGTATGGGATGGTTTAAACCCTCACTTGGCAAAAGGTTGCCCTGCACAAGCTTGGTCATGTGCGGCTTTGTACAATATAGAAAGAATGATTGATAAATTATTATAGAGGTTAAATAAATATGAAAATACTTTTTTTAACATGGGAATTTCCTCCCATGATCTCTGGCGGCTTAGCGATGGCTTGTTATGGAATGGTAAAAAGTTTACTTAAAAGAAATATTGAAATAATACTTGTTCTGCCTACAAAGATAGACGCATACTTTATATTAAAAAATGAAGATGATGTTGATAATTTGAAACCAATTTTTATTAATCCTACTGATTTAAATAATTATGAGCAAATATTTCATAATGCTAAGGATTCAAATATTAAGTTATTTGAATTTTTAGGTATAAGTGAAGGGATAGATGCATATTCAAGCTCTACAAAATTGAAATCAATCTATTTGTTTTCAGATTTTATAGATATTATTGAAAGAAATCTAAGTAATTCTAACCAAGCAATTGTTTTTGAAGAATTAAAAACCAATTTATTATCTTCAGAAGATCTTTTTAGAAAAGTAAGAGAATATACAAATAAAATATCAAAACTTGTAGATATAATAGATTTCGATTTGGTACATGCCCACGATTGGTTATGTTACCCCTCTGGTATTTTAGCTTCTAAAATTAAGAATAAACCTCTTGTTTCTCATATACATGCAACAGAGTTTGATAGATCTGGAGGAGTTGGAGATGAAAGAATACATAAAATAGAGTATATTGGATTATCTTTAGCAGATAGAGTAATTTCTGTTTCAAATTACACTGCCAATCTCATTGTCAATAGATATAGGATAGATACCGCTAAAATTAGAGTTATTCATAATGCTTTTCATTTAAAAAATATGCATAAGGAAAAGAAAAGAATATTTAAAGATCCTGTAATTTTGTTTCTAGGTAGGATAACTTTACAAAAAGGTCCTGAATATTTTCTTGAAGTCGCCAAAAGGATAATAAAAATATTTCCAATGGTTAGATTTATTATGGTTGGAACTGGAGATTTGGCTACGAAATTGATTAAAAAATCTGCTAAAGAAAAACTACTTACAAGATTTTTATTTACTGGTTTTCTTAACCGTGAAGAAGTTGAGTCGATACTTTCTGCGACAGATATTATGATTTTACCTTCGATTTCTGAACCTTTTGGTATTGCTCCTTTAGAAGCTATGAGTTTTGGAATCGCTACTATTATATCAAAACAATCTGGTGTATCTGAAATTGTAGAAAATGTTTTTAAAGTCGATTTTTGGGATGTAGATCAGATGACAAATATTATCCTTGATTTACTTGCTGATCCTTGCAAGATGCAAAACATTGGTAAATTAGCTGCTGAAGAAGTTACTAAAATTCAATGGGACAAATCTGCTAAAATGATTGAAGAATGTTATAAGGAATTATTATGCTAAATATTCTAATTTATTTTAGACTACATCAACCATATAGATTGAGAAAATTATCTATATTTGATATTGGAAGTATAAATACTGTATTTGATTATAATATGACAAAATCAGTTATTGAAAAAATATCTGATTTGTCTTATAGACCAACTTTAAAACTTCTTAAAAATTTGATAATTAAAAGCGAGGGAAAATTCAAATTTTCTATCTCTTTCTCTGGGTTATTAATTGATCAATTGATTGAATATTGCCCAGATATAATAGAATTATTAAAAGAGTTAGTAGAAACTAAATCTGTTGAGATTGTAGCCGAACCATATTATAACTCTTTATCATTTTTATATGATGAAAATGAGTTTATCTATGAAATTAATAAACATATCAATCTTGTGTATAGCCTTTTTAATTTTATACCAAAAACATTTCGAAACACGTATTTAATATACAGTAACAAAATTGCAGATAGTCTAAGAGGTTTTACTTCAATAAAAAATATCATTACAGAACCTGCTGAAAAAGTAATAGGTTTTAAGCCCCCAGTTTATTTATACAAGGCTTATGGTAAAAATCTACAAACTATTTTACTAAGACATCAAAAGCTTTCAGATGATTTATCATTTAATTTTTCTAATAAAAATTGGAAAGAATTCCCTTTAACTGCTGAAAAATATTCCAAATGGATAAATGATTTGCAATTTTGTGATAAAAAAGTAAAAAATCTTTACTGCAATCTAATCTTCGATATTGAAACTTTTGGTTATTATATTAAAGAAGATACTGGAATATTTGAATTTTTATATGATTTTCCATCTTTAATATTAAAAAATGGTAAAGGAAAGATCAAATTTTTATTACCTAAGGAAATAGAAAAAGAACAAGATCAAAATTTGGAAATTTATTCAACAAAAGAATATATTTCAATGGCTAATCTATCAAAGAATCTAGAACCTTTCATTGGAAATGATTTACAAAAAAATTCTCAGATAGCTCTTTATTCCCTTATATCACAAGCAAAGGAAATGAATGAACAAGTTTATCTTGATATTCTTAGGAAACTGTCAACTATAGATTATTTTCATTATATGTCTGATCAATTTTTTGAAGAAAATATCGATTATAAAAGTATTTCAAATTTTCCATCATCTTCTTTTGCTTATCAAAACTTTTTATATATTCTTTCAGATATAGAAGAAAGGCTGATTTAATTTAATTTAGGGGGTTCAATGTTTTTTAAGGATGTATTTGTATACCCAAGATTTCCAGAGGGACTTAAAAATCTTCTTACATTATCATATAATATCTGGTCACTATGGGATAAAGATGCTGTAAAGTTATTTTACAAAATAGATGGAGAATTGTTTAAGAATGTTGGTCGAAACCCAATTGCATTTTTGCACAATTTGCCAGAGGAGAAGTTAAAAGATTTAGAAAATGATAAAACATTTATGAATGAACTGAATAAAGTTTGGAATAAATTTAATGATTATCAAAATAAAGAATCTAATTTTAAGAATCTTTTTAAGAATAATTGTATCGCATATTTTTCGATGGAATATGGATTACATGATTGCTTACCTATATTTGCAGGTGGCCTTGGAATTTTATCCGGTGATCATATAAAAGGTTCTTCAGATATAAAACTTCCAATTATTGGTATTGGTTTATTATATAGATATGGTTATTTTAACCAGAAAATAAATGTTAATGGAATGCAAGAAGAAGTTTATCATGAAAATACCCCTTATTATATACCAGTAAAAGAATTAAAAAATCCAGATGGTTCATCTGTTTATGTTGAAATACCGATGATTGACAAGAATATATATGCAAAAATATGGCAAATTTTAGCTGGAAATAATATTATATATCTATTAGATACAAATATAGAAATAAATAATCCAGAATATAGAAATATCACAAACTATCTTTATGTAGCAGATAAAGAGAAGAGAATTCAACAAGAAATAGTCTTAGGAATTGGTGGTTATAGGTTATTAAAAACTTTAAAATTAAATGCTAAAATATATCATTTGAATGAAGGGCATTCAGCCTTTTTATTAATTGAAAGATTGATAGATTTAATACAAGAATTTAAATTATCATTTGAAGAAGCTTTTATTCTTGCAAAAACAAGCTCAATCTTTACTACTCATACTCCAGTCGAAGCGGGAAATGAAAATTTTCCAATAAATATGGTGAGAAAATATTTTGATAATTATTTATCAAATAAGAATATCAACATAGAAAGTATTTATAATCTAGGTTTTATTGCTGAAGATAAAAACACTTTTTGGTTACCAGCTTTAGCTTTAAGACTTAGTTCTCTAGCAAATGGTGTTTCTAAAATTCACGGATATGTATCTAGGAAAATGTGGCAAAAAAGTTATGTGAATTTAATGGAAAAAGAAATTCCAATAAATTATGTTACAAATGGGGTTCATTATTCATGGATATCAAGTGATCTTGCAAAACTTTTCGACCAATATATAGGCAGTGCTTATATAGGTAATGCAAAGAATCAAGAAATATGGGATAATGTTTTACAAATTTCGGATGAGGAAATATGGAATATCCACCAAAAACAAAAACAAAAGACTATAACTTTTGTAAGAAAAAAGTTAGCTAATGAATTTATCAATAAAGGATATTCACCAATAAGAGTAAATTCTGTTTCTAAATATTTAAATCCGAATTACTTAACTATAGGTTTTGCAAGAAGATTTGCGTCCTATAAAAGACCTTCTTTGTTATTTAAAGATAAGGAAAGATTAGCCAAAATACTTAAGAATTCTGATTGTCCTGTCCAAATAATTTGTGCTGGTAAAGCTCATCCAGCTGATTTAATGGGAAAAAATCTTATAAAAGAAATAATCGACTTTACAGTTCAATATGATTGCGAAGAGCATGTTGTTTTTCTCGAAAATTATTCTATGAATATTGCCCAAAATCTTGTTCAAGGAGTTGATATCTGGCTAAATACTCCTATTAAACCCTTAGAAGCTTGCGGAACATCAGGAATGAAAGCTGGAATGAATGGTGTATTAAACTTTAGCGTCAGAGATGGTTGGTGGGATGAATGTTACAATGGAGAGAATGGTTGGGCTATTACGGCTGGAGAAAACTATGCCAATGAATTCTTGAGGGATTTAGCAGATGCTACTCAAATCTATGATATGTTAGAAAACGAGATTATCCCACTTTATTACAAACGAAATGAAAATGGAATACCTGAGAATTGGGTAAGAATGATGAAAAATTCAATACTAACAGTTGCAAAAAATTTTAATGTAGAAAGGATGCTTGATGATTATATAGGAAAATATTATATTCCAGCATATCAAAATTTTACGGAGATAGAAAAAAATGATTTTAAGCTATTAAAAGAAATATCCTCGACCCTTGAAATACTAAAGGCAAATTGGTCAAAGATCTATATCAAAGATTTTTTTACATCTATTGATAAATTAAAAGTCTTAAGATCAAATGATCCATTAACTATCGAAGTTTATGTTTATTTAGATCAGATAGATGAAAAGTTGATTGAAGTAGAATTGTTCAATGATGTAGAGAAAATTAATGATTATAATATTACAAAATTATATTTTGTGGAAAGGTACGAGGATAATGTTGCAAAATATGCAGGGGAATTCACATTTCACTATCCTGGGCTTCAACATTTTTCTTTGAGAATTGCCCCTGCAAATAAATTTATCAGAATGAATTACCCACAATTAATAAAGTGGAAAGAATAACTTATTTTTCTTCTTTTTTATGGTATTTTTCGTGTCTTTTTTCTCTTGAATTATCCTTTGGAATTATTGAATATTGGTCTGTGTAGAATAGCTTTGCAATTCCATCTTTAGAAATCATCTCGTCATTTAGGTACTTTTCTCTATTTACAAGAGGTTTGTCTTCATATTGTGGTTCTTCATATCTTGCAATGAAACCTTCATAGTTTCGAATAATGACATTTTGAGGACTCATTGAAATAAGATAATTAGGCATTATTGGTGTCTTTCCACCACCACCAGGAGCATCTATAACAAATGTTGGAACAGCCATTCCAGTCGTATGTCCTCTAAGCATCTCTATTATTTCAATACCTTTACTAACTTTGGTTCTAAAATGTTCTATCCCTTGAGATAAATCACATTGATAAATATAATATGGTCTTACCCTTATTGTTAAAAGTTTTTGCATCAGTTTTTTCATTATCATAGCATCATCATTTACCCTTCTAAGTAAAACTGTCTGATTTCCAAGTGGTATTCCAGCATTAGCTAACATTTCACAAGCTCTTTTTGATTCTTCTGTAATTTCTTTTGGGTGATTAAAATGAGTATTTATATATAAAGGATGATACTTTTTCAACATGTTAACAAGTTGCTCATCTATTCTCATTGGAAGGACGACAGGAACTCTAGTACCTATTCTAATTATTTCTACATGAGGAATTTCTCTAACTCTTGAAATTATATTTTCAAGTTGCTCTGTTCCCAATGTCAATGGATCACCACCTGAAATTAAAACATCTCTAACTACTTTGGTATTTTTTATGTAATCGATCGCTTTATCTATTAAATCAGCCGAAGCCATTTTATCAGTTTGACCTGCGAATCTTCTTCTTGTACAGTGTCTGCAATACATTGAGCATTGGTCTGTAACTAGAAAAAGCACTCTATCTGGATAACGATGAGTTATTAATGGAACTGGAGAATCAATCTCTTCATGAAGCGGATCAGCCATATCTGCAGAAACTATATGGGTTTCATAAACAGAAGGAACTGCCTGTAAATAAACAGGATCATTTTCGTAATCTTCCATATCTATCAATGAAAGATAATAAGGTGTAATTGCCATTCTTAAAATTTTTAAATAGCCTTGCATCTGCTCGATTTTTTTTGAATCCCAATTAAAAATTTCTCCTAAAACTTTTGGATCAGTTATTCTGTTTTGAATCTGCCAGTGCCAGTCATTCCATTTTGCATCCTCGACATTTTTAAAGTAGGGATGTTTGTTCATAAATATCCTCCGAAATTTATTTTACTAAAATTATTCGTACTTAAATGTAATTGGAAGAATTAAATTAGTTTTAATTCTTTCATTATTTTTTATTATTATTAAAGGGAAAAATCCTGGTAGATTTGGCATCTCATTCGTTAACAAGATAGTATTTTTATCAGGTTCCGCAATAAAAATATATATAACATATATACCTTTTTTTAAATATAGATTTGGAAGATTAATATCTATATTTCCACCTTCTAACTGCTTTACATTATTTTTATCAATCTTGATTTGATGAATAAGGTTTTTTTCATTTATATCTACCCCTTTATATATTTTTATTTCTATTGAACCATCTATTATAGAAGAATTTAAAATAAGATTTGTAAATATATAATCTTTTTCAATATAGAAATTTTGTAATATTGATTGATCTTTTAAATTAATCTCTTTTTTAGTTTCAAATCCAATGTAATAAAGTCTTTTGTTTTCAAAATCATCATAACCAGTATAATAATCTTTAGTTATTTTTTCAAAATTTTTTTGGAGGCTTTCTTCAAAATTATTAAATAGGTTACTTTGAAAAATGAAAAAATAACTATAAAGGTTATCATATATTTTTGTAAATGAAATTTGATCATTTTTATACAATTCTATGTTGTAATCATCTTTTACTGTAATATTGAGGCTTTTACTTTGAAAATAAATATAATGCAATTGATTAATATACTTAGCATGCCCAAACTTTATGAAATTATTCAAAGAAGAAAATAAAGAGAAAAATGGATCGAAGAACACCCATCCATAATCTTTAGTCCAGATTTCTAAATAGGTAACAACGCCTTTACCACTAAAAATATTCATTTTAGTTAGTTTGTTATCAGCTAACTCATATTTTTGAGGGATACTAATCCCACAACAAACCCTTACAGGAATACCTAATACTCTTAAAATTGAAGCATAAAAATCAATTAGTTCTTCCCTATTAGCAATCTTTTCAGATAATATCCTTTGAACATTCCTATTTGAATAAAATGGAGTATATTTAATATTACCATCAATATAATTTTTAATGCTTAAAATTATACTCAATAAATTGCTTTTATTCTTTGCTATTTCTGTTGCAAAATCAATTACATTAGGATCAGAAACATTATCGAGATATATATATAATGATGTTGGAATATCTTTTTCATCATATGGATATGGTATATATGAGATGACTTCATTATTTGCTTTTAAAGTTCCACTAAATTTCAGGTTAACTGAAAAACCATAGATGTTTGAATATGAGAATTTTAAAATTTTATTCTGGAATTGATCATATTCAAAAAACTTTTTATCAGGTTCCGGATTAAAAATTATATTTGAAGAATACAATTGCAGATTTAATTGAGAATTTACAATTGAATAACTTTCTGGAAAATAAAATTCAAAATCTGAAGGCTTAGCATTGATATTTTTGAAATCTCTAGAGACCAGAACATTAAAGTTTGTTTCATAGCCACTTTTTGAATTCAAAATAAAAATAGGTGATTGGAAAATAAAAAAGAAAAATATAAAGCTTATAAAAATGATTTTTTTATGATTTGTCATTTAGGTTTCAAAATTAAATAAAATCCTAAATCATTTTTGTCAAATAATTTATTTTAATTATATTTAATTATGTTTTATTTCTAGTAGCAATGAATGAATATGGAGAATATATGAAAAAAGCTGTTATAGTTGGTGGTGGTACAGGCGGACATATTATTCCAGCAATAGTAGTTGCATTAGAGTTAGAAAAAAAAGGGTATATGCTAAAATGGATTGGTTCAATTAAAAGTAAAAATCTTGAAGAAAAGATTATACATAACTATTTTTCTAAAATAGAAATTTATCATATACCATCTGGAAAATTAAGAAGAAAAAAAAATATCTTTTTGACTATTTTTAATATAAAAAATATTCTTGATATCTTCCAAATTTTATTTGGAACCATTTATTCAATATTTATTCTTATAAAACAAAAGCCAAACTTTGTTTTTTCAAAAGGAGGATTTGTATCTGTCCCAGTAGCTTTTGCCTGCAAGATACTGAAAATTAGATTTTACACTCATGAAAGTGATTATACAGTAGGACTCGCGAACAAAATTAACCTTTATTTTTCAAAAAAATTTTTTTATTCTTTTAAGGATACTATTAAAATGCTGCCTCAAAACAAATCTGTATTCTCCTCAAACCCAGTAAGGTCTGATTTTTTCGAAAATAATATAGATATAATAAATTGTATTGTTGATGATAATATTAAAAACTTTTTAGAAAGGAGAAAAGAAAAGCTTCCATTAATTTTAGTATTAGGTGGTTCTTTGGGTTCATTAAAAATAAATGAAATAATATTGAAGATATTACCTCAATTATGTAATGAATATTATATAATTCACCAAACTGGTGATAATAAAAAATTGGAGTTTTCAAATCCAAGATATTTTCAGATTAGTTTTATTTCTAAAGATGTTTCTAATTGTATGAAACTTTCAAGTATAATAATTTCAAGATCAGGGGCAAATTTGGTTTTTGAAATAGTTGCAACAGGAAAACCTGCAATTTTCATACCATTAAAATCTGCTTCGAGAGGAGAGCAGGTAAGCAACGCAAATTATTTTGCTCTTAAATCACCTTTATATTCTGTACTTGATGAAGATGAAATCGATTCTAACAAATTATTAAATGAAATTAAAAGACTCACAGCAAAATCAGATTTTAATAGATACGATAAATCAGAAAAAGTAGAATTTGATGAAATAAAAATCAGAGCAGAAAAAATTATTGTAGATACTATTGAAGAAGATCTGTCAATCAAATAGTTAAAATTTCTGGATCATTTTCTGTTATAACTATTGTGTTTTCATAATGGGAGGTTGTTAATCCATTTGTGGCTGCTACAGTCCATCCGTCTGATCTCGTCGTTACTCTTGCAGATTTTTGTAAAACCATTGGTTCAATTGCAAGCGTCATCCCTTTCTTTAATACAGGGCCATTTCCAGGTTTACCATAATTTGGTATTGAAGGTTCCTCGTGTAAATTTCTACCAATTCCATGACCAACATATTCTCTTACGACAAAAAATCCAGCTGACACTACTGTTCTTTCTATGGCTGCTGAAATATCTGAGAGTCTATTCCCTGGTTTAGCATAACTTATACCTTCAAAAAAAGATTTTTCAGTTACATCTATAAGTTTTGTAATTGTTTTATCTACTTTACCTACTGTAAATGTCCTTGCTGCGTCTGTATGATAACCTTTATAATATATACCAGCATCAATAGATACTGTATCTCCTTCTTTGATAATGATATTTTCCTTTGGAATTCCATGAATTAAAACCTCATTCAAGGAAATACATAAAGAAGCTGGGAAACCATTATAATTTAAAAAAGATGGTTTTGCGCCACTTGAAAGAATAAACTCATATGCAAATCTATCTAATTCTAAAGTGCTTAATCCTGGTTTTGCTAAATCAATAAGATGATTAAGTAATTTACTAAGAATTTTACCGCCTTCACGCATCAACTCAATTTCATATTCTGTTTTAATAATTATCATTGTTCAACTCACTACTAGAAGATTTACTTGTATAATTTTTTATAAAAATAAGTTGGTAGAATCTCTACCAACTTTTTTAATTATCGTCTATGATTAATATATTTATGAAGAAATATTTGATATGATTAGACTTAAATATTAATGAGGATTAGATGCGCCTTGTGCTTTTTGTTGCTCTGGTTGTGGTTTGCCCATATTTGGAGGAATTTTTGGACCTTTATTATAGGTATCAAGAATGATAGATTCAAGGTTTGCTTTTTGACCCGAATGAATTTTAACTTCACCTTTAATCATAACTCCAGTTTCAATATAGACTTTTGGTGCAGTAACATTCCCAAGGACTTTACCTGTAGAAAGAAGTTTCACTTCCTCCTCAGCATCAATATTACCTATTACAGTTCCAGCTACTGTAACTCTCTTTGCATAGATATCTGTTTTAACCTTTCCAGTTTCACCAACTATAAGTTCTTCTTCAGTTTTCACTTCCCCTTCAAATTTTCCATCGATTCTAAGACTACCAGCGATATAAAATTTTCCTTCAAAAACCGAGTTTTCACCAATTAAAGAATTCAAAGAGTCTACTTTTGTTGCCATAGGATTCCTCTCTCTTAATACATTAGATTTTTCCATTTCCTACCCCTATCTTATTAAAGATTATTTACTAAATTTCTCTAAAATCTGAGTATTTACTATACTATAAGTTTGATTATTATCCCAGACCATTGCTTGTTTATAAAAAAATTTAGCACTCGAAAAATTCCCAAGATAGGCATTACAATTCCCAAGATAAATAGCAAAAATAGCCTTTTCTTTTAAACTTTTCGAACTTTCCAAAAGATTAGAAAAATAAATAGTTGCCTTCGAATACTCCTTTTTTTCGTAATAAGCTTTTGCCATATAAAAAAGAAGATTCTTATCATGAATACCTTTTTCAGATATTCTATTCGATAACTCTATAATTTCATCATAATTTTTAGATATATAATCATATTTTAATAGAAGTTGTAAATTCTTGAATTTATTTTTTCCTTCTTCTGAAATAAGACTAAATAATTTTTTAAAATCATCAAGTTTTTTCGTTTTTAAATAGTAACTGCATATAAATGAATAAATTTCATCCTTATCATAACCTTCTAAATTCATTTTTTCTATTATTTTTAAATTTTTAATTGCATTTCTTTCATCCCCCTTATAAATATAGAGTTTCGCAAGAAAAAGATAATAATAAGGAGGATAATTAGTAATTAATGAATAGTTTAAAAGATAATTTATTCCTTCATCATATTTTTTTTGATTTATAAAGCTTTCAACTAAAAAATTTAATATCAAATACTTTTCGTTTCTTGTTTTCAATAAATTGAAACAAATTTCATTGAATTGGTCTAATCTTTTTTCATTTAACATCGCTTTATAGTAAATTTGAAAATAAAACTCAAAATATTTTTCAGAAATAGAATTTAATAAGTTAAAATCCAACATATCAACAATTTTAGTGTAATTTTCGGTTTTATCATATAAATCTAGTGCACAAGCTAAATATTTTTCATATTCACCTTGCAATATCCTTTCTTTATAATCTTCAAAAACCTCAACCGCTTTTTTATTCATATTTTCAAAATATAGTACTGTAAAGATAAGTTGATATAAAGAAAAGGAATAATTATCATTTTCCTTAGTTTTTTCTATTACCTTTAAATAATTGTCTTGCCTATCATTATCACTACTTTTAAAACTTACTAATAAAAGATTATAGAAATATGTTTCATCTAAAAAAGGATATTCATGAATATTTACCAATGAATTTTTGGCAATATCCCAACTCTCATTTTCAATTGAAATTTGCAGTCTTAACAGATCTACTTTGAAAGATAGAGTTTGGAAGTTTTGAACTATCTTACCTATGCTATTTATATAAAGTTGAGCCGATGCGAAGTCATTTTTGCTTAAGAATAAATAAGCCAGATTATATAATACAGCATCATCTTTATTATCAACTTTCTCAAGAACTTTTATTGCTTCATTTACTTTATTTTCAGCAAATAGTATTTTTGCCAATATTATTGCTGAATCTCTGTATAAAAGACTAGTTTTATTAATTTTATATAAATATTTTTTAGTATCATCATAATTTTTTTTAATAAAATTAAGATAACCATTTAAAAAATTATAATCATCTTTACTTAATATCTTTTTATATTTATCTGCAAAAGCTTTAATCTTTTCTGAATCATTTAAAGTCATTAAAATCAAAGATTTCAAATAAATTAAATTTCTTACTAATTTTTTATCGATTTTTAAATTTAAATATTCATCTATTTTTGAATCAAGTAATTCATATTCTTTGAGTTTTAAAAAAAGTCTTACTTCTTTTTTAATTTCATATTCATCATACTTTTGGTTTATAAATGCATTTTCAACTTTATTTCCAAATAAAAAGAATAATGCTGCAATTATTACAATAAAAATAAAAATTAAAAAACATAATACTATATAAGTTTGAATACTTTTTTTATTTGCTTTTTTAGTAAAATATTTACTTTCATAACTGATCTTTTTCTTCATCTAACCTTGTTTATAACTTGAAAGATTTTTATTTATTGAATCAAGAACAGCATGAATCATTTTATAACTATTTTTTCCACCAAAAGATTTCGCAAGTTCAATTGCTTCATCAATAACAATAGGGGTAGCTATTTTGGGGAAAAATAGTAATTGGCAAAGAGAAATTTTTAATATACTTTTTTCGACTTCTGAAATCTTATCGTATTCTGGATTTTTCATTTTTTCTTTTAATATATTTATTATTTTTTCTTCACCTTCTAAAGTTTTTTTCGTAAGCTCCTTAGCAAACTTATATACATGTGCTGGAATTGAATTTGTCCAACTAAATAGGATTAACTCATCAACAGGTTGTGGATTTAACGAATTAATATAAATAGCTTGGAAGGCAAGAATTCTTGACTGTCTTTTAAATGAAATTTTATTATTTTCGCTCATATACTTTTGATTTATGGCACAACTATTGAGTTTATATCTACATACCAAACAATAATTGCTTCTTTTCTAAGCCTATCGACAGTAGTTTGGAAAAGTTCCATTTTCCTTTGTTCATAAATATAGTTATAAATCTTTTGAACTACCTCTATAAAAGGTATATAATCAATTTCTCTCTTGGATTCAAGAATAAAAATATAAAAATCATTGTTATATTCTATAACATCACTTATTTTACCTACTTTCAAATTTTCAAGTTCATCAGCCAATTCTTCGTCTATCAATTCTGGATAATAATTTTTCTGTTCGTAAATTAATGTAACTTGATTTTCAGATGAAAATTTTCTTACATTCTCTTCTGTAATAGTTTGGTTGCTCTCTTTTATCATCTTTAAGTATTGGTCTATTTTCCTTTTTAATGCTAATCTTTCTTTAAAACCAGAATTTTTTGGAACAATTAACTTAACTGATTTAACTGAATACTCATATGAACCTTTAAATTTTTCTTTATTATCTTTATAAAAGTTTTCTATATCATTTTTTGTAGGTTTTTTTACTTTAGGTTCTATTACTTGCTGAATATATCTGTACATCAAAAGTTGCTTCCTTTGATTTTCAATAAATTGATTGAGATCCATACCTTGCTTTTTAAGTTCTTCAGAAAGTTGATCTATAGTCAAATTATAAGTTTTCATTATGTATTCTATTTGCATATTAATTTCATCATCTGTTACTTTAATACCATGAGATGAAGCATCCTGTGATATCAAAATATCATCTATCATATAATCCAAAGTCTCTTTTACTGGATTTGTTAAAACTTGCTTCTGAGCTTTAGCTTGAGCCACATACATTTTATAGGTGTTTATGAAATTCAAATATGTTATTGGTTGGTCATTTACTGTAAGAATTATATAATCAGTTGTAGCACTAAAAAAAATACAGATGGTAATTAAAAATATAATAAATATGAATTTTTGACTAATTTTTCTCACAAAATTCCTCCTACCGAGTTTTAATCAGGTATATCAACCAACTTAATTTTTTTATGTATCTCATTATCATCTAAAACATCACTTAAAATTTTATTGGTTAAGTAATAAACAGTATCATTAACATCTGTTACATATATTTCTATCTTTTGTTTTTTATTTTTTTCTTTTGATTCTATATGCAATTTTTCAAGAATTTCTTTTACTTTAATAGAAACTGCATCTGCTGAATTTAATACAAATACTTTATTTTGGCATATATCTTCTATCAAGTCTTGAATAACTGGATAGTGTGTACAACCAAGTACTAGTGTATCAATTTTATTTATAAAATCATCAATTTTAAAATATTCGATTATTACATCTTTTAAGATTTTACTTTCTTTCCATCCATCTTCAATGAATGGTACAAGTAAAGATGTTGCTTGCTGATGTATTTCTATAGTTTTTCCTCTATTTTTAGCATAATTTTTTATAAGTTCTAAGTATTTGCCAGACTTAATAGTAGCAACTGTACCAATGACTCCAATTGACTTTTTTGTCTTTTCAACAGCTATCTCTGCTGCTGGTTCTATAACGCCTATAATTGGTATATTAAATATAGTTTTAAGATAGTCTAGAGCAACAGAAGAAACTGTGTTGCATGCTACCACAATCAATTTGACATTTTTTTCTATAAGAAACTTTGCGTCTTGGAATCCGTATCTTTTTATTGTTTGTTCTGATTTCGTACCATATGGAAGTCTTGCGACATCACCAAAATAAATGAAATTTTCATTCTTTAAGGTTTTAATAAGACTTTTTAGTACGGTTAAACCACCGACACCCGAATCAAAGACACCGATAGAATTTTGTTCCATAAACTCAAATTAAATTAAAAGTATGCTTTGTCAAGGATAGTAAAAAGTAGATTATTAATCAATTTTTATTTATTCTATTTTGGATTAGACTCATTAAAGTTTCAGCAATCTTTTCCTTTGTTATTTTACAATCTATCTTCCCTTGAGAAAACAGGATAGCACCATCTTTTGTTAAGCTAGCACCAAAATCTGCGTCTTTTGCTTCACCAGGACCATTGACCTCACAGCCCATTATTGCTACAGATATTGGTTTTTTAATCATACTTTCCTTTTTAAAAAGTTGATATTCCAAAGGTTTTATTAAATTCGTTAAATCTTGTACATATCTAGTTAAATTCCCCCATGTTCTCCCACATGTTGGGCATGAAATGACATTTATTCCTCTATAGACACCTAAAGACTTCAATATTTCATTTCCTATATCTATCTCTTCAATTGAATCGCCAGTAATAGAAATTCTTACTGTAGAGCCAATCCCTTCCTTTATCATTTTGTCTAGGAAAAGAGTATGTAATATAGTTGAACGAATTTTAGTCCCAGCTTCAGTAACCCCAAGATGGATAGGATAACTAAAATTTCTATTTAGTTCTCTATTGACTTTGATCGCTAAATTATAATCTGAAAATTTAGCCGATAAAACAATCTTATCAAAGTTCTCTTTTTCAAAAGGTTCTAAATATGTTTCAAACAATTTTATTATTTGTTTTACATAGTCAGATTTTTCTAAATCGACTTTTTCGTTTATTGAACCACCATTCAAACCAATTCTTATAGTTGAATCAAAATCTTTTGCAACTTTTGCTATCTCATTTATCTGTTTAAAATCCATATTTCCAGGGTTTATTCTAACTTTCCTAAACCCATTTTTAATAGATAAAATAGCCAATCTAGGTAAAAAATGAGTATCTGCAACAAAGATAAAGTCATCTCTTTGATACTTTTCTTTCAATTCTTTAGCAAATTCGATTTCTTTTTCATTTCGAATCGAAAATCTTATTAAACTGCAATTTGTCTTAGAAAGACTATATATTTGGTTTTCAAGTTTTTCTTTTTCAGAATAAGGGTAACTGCACATTGATTGGAGATAAATAAAAGAATTATCGAAGATTATTGAATTCGATATTCTTACTGGTTTAATTTTTTTCATATTGATTAAAGGTTTTTTCTATTGGTAAATACAAATAAAAAGAAGTACCAACTCCTACTTTTGAAGTTAATTCTATTTGACCACCATTTTGTTTGATTATTGAATAAACAATAGAAAGACCTAGTCCAGTTCCTTTTTCCTCTTTTGTAGTAAAAAATGGCTCAAATATTTTAGGAATATTTTTTTTATCTATTCCATGTCCGGTATCTGAAATAGTTATTTTTATGTAATCTTCTTTTGGATCTAGTTTAATAGCTTTTTTAAGATTTAAATCTTCCTTCTTAATAATCTCCGTGGTAATTGTTATCTTACCACTTTTTTCAATTGAATCAAAGGCATTCACTAATAAATTAAGAATAACCTGATCAAATTGAGTCCTGTTCATATTTATAAACACTTTTTCTTTGGTCAAATCAAAAATAATAGTTATATCTTTTTCTTTTGAATATTTAAAAATGGTTTTTATATCATAAATTGCTTCATTTATCTCAAATAATGCTGATTTAGTCTGCTTTTTTTGTGAAAAAAGTTTTATTCTTTCAGTTAGCTGTAGTCCTTTTTTTATAATCTCTAAATTATCTTTCAAATTATTCTCTATCTCGACTACTTCATCATTTAATAAATCTATTTCATTTACATTTATATTTTTCAATGTATCCGTAAATTTATCTTTTAAGTTATTTAGATTTTCAAAAGAAAGCTGGATATTGCCCTTTATACCAATTAAAATATTATTAAAATCATGGGATATTTCACTTGAAAATCTTCCTAGTGCCTCCATTTTTTGAGATTGTGCAATCTGTTTTTCCATCTCTATCATTTTTATTTCATTTTCTTTTTGCTTAGTAATATCTCTTAAACTACCGACAATATACAAAGCTTTACCATCATTGTCAAAAATAATTGTAAAAAGATCTGATAACCATCTTAAAGAACCATCTTTATGTTTAAATCTATATTCATAATAATTCTCAGAATTATAAGATTTATTAAATCTTGTTTGATGTTTTTCTAATAATTTTTTCTTGTCTTCATGATATATTCTTTCCCAAAATAAACTGGGCTCTTCCATCAATTCTTTATCTGTAAATCCAGTAATGTTAAAACATGCTTTTGAAATATATTCTAGTTTTCTAGTTTGGATATTTTGCCTATAATGCATTTCAAGTGAATGATTCAATAGATCTGAAAAACAGCTTTTTTGGTAATATAGTTCTTTTAGGTAAAATTCTTTCATTTTAAATATCAAAATACCTTGAAAAGTAAATCTAATAAGGTTTATTTCCTCCAAAAAGAATTCATCTCTTTCAGTTCCAATAAAAATTATAGCTTGTAAATCATTTTCAATATATATTGGAATTATAATACCAGTATTAATTACATTGTTAAAAAAAATAGCTCCTAACCTAGATTGATTAGTTTTTATATTAGTATTTTTGATTTTTTTCTTATCCATTTTTATAACTACTGGTTCTTTTTTAATCTTTATGAGATAAAGATTATTCTCAATTATTTCTTTGATCGGTTGAATCACCTCTTCCTTTGAAATCTTAGTTAGTGCAGAGTCCTTCATATAAAACAGTTGCTGTGCATCTTCAGCAGCATTCATTGGTAGATAAAATAAAGTATTTGCTTCAAAAAAAATAAAAATAGATTCTGCAACTTTTTTTATTATTTTTTCATCTAAACCATAATTTTGGAAATTTTTTAGCAAGAATTCAGAAATATATTTTCTATATTCTAAAATATTTTTTTCAATTTTACTTTTGGCTATTATTATTAAGTAGAATTCATTTGCGCTTTCAAACAAATACAATCTTGCAGTAACTGGAATAAAGGAATAATCTTTACCTATTAAAGAAGTTGATCTTATTAAATATCTTTCTTCTCTTAACTTTTCTATTGTTTCTATTTTTTCCTTTTTACTTACTTTTCCAAAAAGATCACTAAATTTAATATCTTTTGATTCAGTCTTAGTGTAAGATAAATTTTTGTAAAAAGATGGATTTGCATAGTAAAGTTCTTCTTTACTGTTAACTATCTTAAAAACACAAATTATATCATCAGATTGAACAAATGATAAAAAGATCAGATCAATTATCTGTGAATTAAAATTGAATTCAATATTAGTTTTTTCTTTTTTACTTTTTTTGATATTGCCCATACTATTAAATTTTAACTGTCATTTTACCTACTTTACATGTAAAGATTATTATTTAAATTAAAGTTTTCAACAAAATTCCAACTATAAAGATATTCTTTTTTTGCCTCCTTATAAGAAATAAATTCTATAGCAATATTTTTTCTTTTATAAATTTCTTTCCTCATAAATTCTTTTACTTTTTTATATAAATTTAAATTTATAAAATTATAATCTCTTAAAAAAGTCAAAGGTTTAGGAATTAAAGAATTTATTGAAATAGAAAAAAAAGGGATTCTATTATATCTTTCAAAAATTAAAGATTGAGCCTGATCAATAAATTCTATTATTGATTTTGCTTCCTCTATTATAGCAAGTTCGCATTGTGCTAAATCAAATATTGGATTCAAGGCTTTTAAACCAAGAATGAAATAGAATTTAAATTTAAATATCCCATTTTTTGCTGCATTTTGAATGAAATTAAAAATTTGAGAGTTGGAAAATCTTTTACCTATTTTAAATCTTATCTCTTCTAAAGCTGTTTCGGGGGCAATAGTCAATGTTTTTAAATTTAAAGTTGATACGATCTCCAAAAACTCTTCGTCTATACTATCGACTCTTAAAGATGAAAAATGTAAAGTTGCATCGGGAAAATTTTTCCTAATCTCTCTTATATATTTTATTGGAGGAGTAGCAGCGGAAATCAATCCAAAATTTTTAGTTTTCGAGTAACCGATAGATAACTTTTCCAATATTTCATCTAAGTCAAATAATCTATATCGATTATATAGATTTTTCATTGTACAAAACGAACAACTGAAAGGGCAACCCCTTGATATTTCTATTAAAAAATAATTTGTGAATGCAGATTTTTTTGTAATAAAAATAGAGTAAGCAGGAGTTTTAGTATCGGAAGTTTTATTAAATTTATTATTAAACTCTATTAGTTTTGAATTAAGATTACTTTTAAACTCATAAAGTAATTTAGAATCAATTTTTTTCTCTAAAAAATTAAATCTAGATTTTTTTTCTAATTTATATTTTTCAGCGAAGAATTCTTTAACATAGGTAGAATTGATAAATTCCAGATCTTCAACACTTGTAAAATTTTTAAAGTATTCCTCACTATCTCCCACAGCTATATTTGTTGCAAAATCCATAAAAAGAAATGGACTTAAAGTAACAGCTGAACCACCAACAATTATATTATTATTTTTCAACTGGGTCTTATTAAAATAATTCCATATGTTCTCTACATCATTTTCAAATGAAATAGAAATAAAGATATATTCGAAATCTCTTATTTTTCTATTAGTATCATAAGATATAAAGTCATTTATATCTTTATCAAAAAAAAATCTTACTGGTTTTTGACCTATCAAAGATAAGTTTTTAATTAATATATGAAAACCTAAATTAGAAGATGCAACTTTATATTCATTTGGAAAAACTAATGCAACTTTCTTTGAAAAAGAAAGATTTTTTATTTCATTTTCTATCCAAATTTCTTCAGTTTTATCATAAACTTTAATCATTTTTTTCAGAAAACTTTTTTTGTTTTAAAAAAGCAGGTATTTCAACATTTTCTCCAAAAATCTGCCTTTTTAAAGCTTCATAAGTATCAAATGCGATAATTCTTTCTGTCGTACCATTTGCAACTTTTATTTCAGTTTTATTATTATCTCTTAATTTTTCTATTTCTTCTTCTTTATCTTCTACAATATTGACTTCTCCAGTTATTTCCTTTTCGATAACTTGTTCATCTTTCAATGAAAAACCAGTAGCAATTATTGTAACTCTTATTTTTTCTTGATCCTTAAATGATTCATTTTTTATAATTCCTAAAATTACCATACTATCTTTATCCATCTTCTCAGATACAGTTTTCATAATAAGATCATACTCATTCATTTGGAAGTCACTTCCACATTCAACATTGACTATAGCATATTTTGCTCCATCTATTGCTACATTTTCAATTAAATTATTAGAAATAGCCTTATTAACTGCTTCAAGTACCCTGTTCTCTCCAGTCCCTTCTCCTATACCAAGTAAAGCATAACCTTGATTTTTCAGTATAGTTTTAACATCTTGAAAATCTACATTTATAAAACCATTTTTGGTAAGTAGATCAGCAAGTCCCTGCACGCTGTGTCTCAAAATATCATCTGCCATTGAAAATGCGGTAAATAATGAAATTGATGTTTTTGCTACCTGTGTAAGTCTATCATTTGGAATTACAATAAGTGTATCTACAAATTGTCTTAATCTTTTAATCCCTTCTTCAGCTCTAGCAATTTTAGCTTTACCTTCAAAGCTGAAAGGTTTTGTAACAACAGCTATGGATAATGCCCCAATATCTCTTGTTATCCTCGCAATAACAGGTGCAGCACCTGTACCGGTACCACCACCCATGCCTGCGGTTATAAAGACGAGATCGGCATCTTTTAATACTTCCCTGATCTTAGATTGATCTTCTTCAGCAGCTTTTTCGCCAATTTGTGGATTAGCTCCAGCGCCTAAACCTTTGGTAATTTTTGAACCTATTTGGATTTTTATCTTAGCTTTAGAACTTACTAAAGCTTGTTTATCTGTATTAATGCATACGAATTCAACATCATTTATTTCTGAATCAATCATATGATTAACAGCATTCTGACCGCCACCACCAACACCAACAACTACAATTTTAGGAATTGGTAAAGAGTTGTCTTCACTTTCTGTAACTCTAATTGAAAAATCCATCTCCCCCTCCCCTTATGGTGCTTCCCGTCACCATTTTACTTTTTATAAAAGAAAAAAGCTAAAGATAAAATAATTATGTCAAAAAATAATATTTTATATAATTTATATAATTTATATACTTAATTTAGCATCTTTATAAATAATAAAACCTATTTAAAAATTTTCAAATATTTTTCAACTATTTCGAAAAAAAAGATTTAAATTTTTCAAAAAAACCTTTTTTATCTTTTTCTTTTACTTCAAGTTTTGTATCTTCAAGGCTTAAAAGCAAAAGACCAACTAAAACAGAATACTCTGGAGAGAATATGTTGTTGTTTACAGAACTAAAACCATAAGGGAAACCAATCCTAACTGGAATTTTAAGATATTCATAACAAAGCCTTTCAATACCTTGTAGTTTTGAACCTCCTCCAGTTAAAACTATTCCTGATGGGATTCTCTTTCTTAAATCCCCTTTATTTATATGAAAATTTACCTGTTCTAATATTTCTTTTACTCTTGCTTCGATTACCTCAGACAAGAATTTTTTAGATTCTAATTTTGAAGGATTCGCTCCAATAGCGGGAATCTCGATCTTTTCATCATTATCAACATCTTCTGAATATGCATAACCACTATTTATCTTTAAATTCTCAGCTTCTTTTATAGGTATTTTAAGCATGATAGCAATATCTTTGGTTATATTAGAGCTACCAATAGGAATAACCGATGAGTATATTACTGCATTGTTGTAATAGCAGATTAAATCTGTTGTTTCTGAACCAATATCTATCAATATAACACCAAGTTCTTTTTCATCATCTGAAATGCAAGCAGCAGATGAAGCTAGTGATGAAATAATAATATCTTGAAAACTATAACCAGATCTTAGTATCGCGTTTTTTAAGTTTAATAGAAGCATCATAGAACCAGTAACCAAGTGTACTGATGTTTCCAATCGAACACCAGTCATGCCAATAGGATCTTTGATATCAACTTGATCGTCAACAGTATAATGTTGTTCAAGAACATGTATCATTTCTCTGCCTTTTGGTATAACGACGGTTCTTGCGGCATTAATTACTCTCTTTACATCTTCAACAGTTATTTCTTTATTTTTCCCTGAAACAGCAACTACTCCAGTAGAATTAGAAGAACTAATATGATCTCCACTTATATTTATAGTCAAGGATGATATAGATTCTCCAGCCATTACCTCGGCTTCAGTTACGGCTTCAATTATATTTTTGGTAACTGCTTCAATATTTGAAACAACTCCCTTTCGAATCCCTTTAGAAACTGTTTGCCCAAAACCAATCAATGAAAACTCTTGATTTTCATCTACTCTTGCAATTCCACAGCAAACTTTAGAGGAACCAATATCACATGCAGCTAAAATTCCACTTTTCAAACAAGTTTCTCCTATTCAAAAATAATTCTTGCTATATCAGAATATGTAAAATCAATATATTTTATTCTGCTAAATCTTACATCTTCCTTTTTATCATCCATAAAAGAAAATAATAATCTTAAGTTTTTCAATTTAACTTTATCCACAAATGTCCCAAATAGTATAATATTTTTATGTTTAACTGGAATACCAAAAATATTTCCTTTGTCTACAATAATTTCGGATAATTGATAATCTTCATTATATAAATCTATCTTATTATTTAGAAATTCTATTTTTTCACCTTTATTAAATATTTTAGGGAAATCTATAGAAACTATATAATAATTTAAGATTGAATTATTAAAAATTTTTCTTAAAACAATAAAATCTTTAGTAATTTGATAAAAAATCCCATTATTTCTGTCATAAACTATACAGTAAGGCTTTTTTTCAGAAATTGAAAAAATAATTTTTTTAATAGAAACATGATGAATTTTTATTTTCTCAATATAATATAATTGTTCAATTCTATCATCAAAATTTGGTAAAATTGTCAATAAAATTGTTTTATCTTTTATTATAGCATAAAAATCTTGCTTAAAATCATCGGATAAACCCAAAATTACTAGTTCGATTCGAGATAACTTTACTGAATTTAAGTATACAAGTAAAATAAAAACAACAGTAAAAAGTATTATTATCAATATTAAAACTAATACTTTTGATCTTTCTTTTCTTTCACTGTGCAAATTAAATTTATCCATTGCATCAAACTTCATTTTCCTAAAACCTTAAATATTATTCAATTAAAATATCTTTTAATATCTTAATTTAACCTGAACCGTAAATTTCGAATCTTGTTTTTGTTTTAACTCTTATTTTTAATAAAATAGATATCATAATCATAGACACAATCAAAGAAGAACCTCCATATGAAACAAAAGGTAGTGTTACTCCTGTGGGAGGAATTAGATTCAATGCCACTGATGCATTTATAAAGACTTGGATTAGTAACATCGAAATAGAAAAGCTAGCCAATAAAAAATCAAACTGATTTGATGTATCATGACAGATTATATATCCTCTTACTAGTATGATGATATAGCAAAACAATATAAATATCCCACCAACGATTCCAAATTCACAGACAATACTAGCAAAAGCAAAATCGGAAAATGATAGAGGTAAATACTCCCCATTACTCATAGTCCAACCCAAACCTTTGCCAAACAATCCTCCTAAACCTATAAATCGTAATGCTTGAAAATTTTGAAATGATAGACTCGATATATTTGCTTTTGGTATTAAGAATGCAATAATCCTATTAATTCTGTACTGTTCTGAAAAGATTAAAATGATAAAAATAGATAGAGTAAGCAATAAAAAATAAATAATAGTAATAGTTGGAACCCCTATTATTATAAAAGTGACAATCAAAAATACACCTATTAAAAATGAAGTTGAAAGATCTTTTTGAATAAAAATAAGAAATAATATTATGGTAGCAATTATTAGGGGAAAAAGTAAATCATTTTTAAAAGAATATTGGGAATCCTTTTTTTTTGAAAACCAGGATGAAAAAGTCAAAATTAAATATAATTTACTTATTTCAGAAGGCTGAATAGAAAAATACTTAAAAGTTATCCATCTATATGAACCATTTATTTCAACTGACTTTCTAAAAATAATAGGCAATAATAACAATATGAGCATCATAATTGAAATTGGTATGAAATATGATTTTATAATTTTTTCTAAATTTAAAAAATAAAAAACTATTCCAGACGCTATTGATATTAATATTAAAATCAGATGTTTAATGAAAATCTGTTTCCTAATAGGATAATCTTTATACTGAATCTGTGTCTGTGAAAATATGTTTAATGTTCCAATTAATAATAAACAAATCACTGATAGCAAAATATAAAAATCAAAATTTTTTTTCATACTTTATCTATAAATTAAAATTTAAAATTATCTTATAATAAATTTTATCTTACTTTTTTATTAAGCTTTGTACAACCTCTTTATCTGAAAAATGGTGTTTTATCCCTTTAATCTCCTGATAATCTTCATGTCCTTTGCCTGCAATTAATAATGCGCCATGATCTCTTGTCTTATTTAATAAATCTAGTCCTTTTTTAATAGCATCATATCTATCTATTTCTACTAAATAATTTTCTTTGGTTATCCCATCAAGGATATCTTTTATAATTTGATCAGGTTCCTCATTTCTTGGATTATCTGATGTAATAATCACAAAGTCTGAAAGTTCAGTAGCAATTCTTCCCATAGCAGGTCTTTTTGTCTTATCTCGATCTCCACCGCAACCCATGATCGTAAATATTTTTTTATATCCAGCATCTTTTAATGTCAAAATTGCATTTTTTAAAGAATCAGAAGTATGAGCATAATCAATAAATATATCATTATTATTATAATCAATCCTTTCCATTCTACCTGGAATGCAGAGGCTTTTATAAATCTTTTTTGTTTTTTCGATGTAAATAAAAAATTCGTTAATATCCTTTTTTTGATGAACTATTAAATAATTGAAAATTTGAGCCACACTATGAACTATATTGTAAGAATTTACTTTTCCTATAAGATTTGTGTCTATTTCAATTATTTTCTTATTAGCTGGTATATTATAGTAACTTAATATTTTTTCAGATATTTCAATTTTAACATTTAATAGCCTATTAAAATATTTGGTTTCAATTACTCTAAAATCCGAATCTTTATGATAACCATAGTTAAAACTTATAATATTATCAAATTTTTTAAGCTCCTGCTTTATAAGGTTTACATTTAAATCATCAAGATTATAGATAATCGTTTTTATATCCTTTTTTGAATTGGCAAGTTGTTTTATAAAAGCAATTTTTGCATTATAGTAATTTTCCAATGTTTTATGAAAATCTAGATGATCACTTGTCATTGTAGTAAAAGACAAATTATCAAAAGAAATACCTTCAAGTCTTTTTTGGACGCTTGCTATGGAAGTCGCTTCTATAAATATAAACTTGACACCTTTTTTATAGAGATTTTCAAATATAAAATAAATATCCTTGATTTCTGGAGTTGTAGGAGTGGTTTGCTTAAAATCATATTTTACTCCATTTAAATTTACACCCAAAGTTCCTATTGATGCAGATAAACCAAATAGACTTGAAAAAATTAAATGCAGTACTGCGACCATCGATGTCTTTCCATCAGTTCCAGTAATGGCAAATATATTAAGTTTCTCATCAATCGAATCATATTTAAATTTATAAAGAAAGGCCATTATTATACGATTATTATTAGATTTAATTGCTATAATTTTATTGGATATGCAAAATGAAATTAAATCTTCATCTTCAGTTAAGAAATCAGTTTTTTCTATAAATATTATTTTGCAATTTTGAACGATCTCTTTTAGCTTAAGATGACTATCAAATTTCTCCCCTTTTATTGCTATGAAAATGCTGTCACGATTCTCTTTAGTACAATATTCTTTAGGCTTATCTTCTTCAACCTGATTCAATACATCTCTAGTATCAGTAAAAATATTATATACAATAAACTTGTCTAAAAGTTCAAGTGGATCAAAAACTTCAAAGTTGATATTATTAGTTTTTAAGAATTTGATTAAATCTTTTAAGTAAAATTTATTCATTTTTTTCTGCTTTAGAATTAGTATCTTCTTTTTGGATGATTATCAAATCATCTTCATTAAGAGGCCTTAGGTTTTCATTCTCAATACTTTTAGATAGGTTAAATATAGATAATTTTGATTTTAATAAAAGTTTTAAATTGTGATTTAATTTTTTCTTACTTTCAATTTCACTTTCTAAACTTTTTTCTTTTTGGGCTATTTTTAGGTAAATAATTGAAATTACTAGTATTATTAAGATAACCAAAAGTATCATAAAAAAATTAGATTTCATAAAAATATCCTATATCTTAAAAAATCCTATATCTTTACAAAAGCACGTAGTTTAGCGGATCTTGCACTTTGATTTGATCTTATTTCTTGATAATCAGGTAATAATGGCTTTTTATTTATTGGCTTAAGTCTAGATAAGTTGTTTTTAATAAAATTTTTGACTATCCTATCTTCTCCACTATGATAAGAAACTACTACAACGATTCCATCTTTCTGGATCAAATTCAGAGATTTTTCGAGGACAATCTGAAGATTTTCAAGTTCATTGTTCACTTTAATTCTTAACGCCTGAAAAACCTTAGTTGCTGGATTTTTTTTCCTATCCTTTTTTACGCTCTGGACAATTTTAACAAGTTCTTGATTTGTCTCAATCTTTTTAATTTTTCGATAATTTACAATTGCATTTGCTATCTGCCTCGACATGGTTTCATCGGCAAGATTATAAAACAAATTGGCTAATTCCTCTTTACTATAATTATTTATAATATCATACGCACTTTCTTTTGCATCCAAGTTGATTCTCATATCCAATTTCGAATCTTTATTGAAACTTATCCCTTTACTTGATTCTTTTATATGAAACATTGAGATTCCTAAATCAAAAACAATAAATTTGAGTTTTTTATTCAATAAGAATTTTTCTTTTAATATTTCATCCATTTTTGTAAAATTACTATTAACAAGGTACAATCTATTTTCATTCAAATATTTTTGCTTAATTATGTTAAATATTTCTGGATCCTGTTCTATCCCCAAAATGTACAATTTTTTAAATTTTTCTAAAAAAATATCTGTATAGCCGCCTTCACCAAAGCAAGCATCTACTATAAGGTTTTGTTCCTGATCAATATCTTGAGGAATAAGATTTAAAATTTCATTTATTAAAACAGGAATATGATAATTAATATCAACCTCCTAAATTTATAATTTCATGAAGTATATAAATAGGAAGACTTAGTATTTATATATTAAATTTCCATTTTTTTAAAATTACTGGGGCAGTGAGCCCCAGCTTCCTCCCAGTTTTTCAAGAGTAAAAAATTTCCCCTCCCAAAAATTTTTCTCTTGAAAAAAAAACGAAATCAATTATAATAAGAATCAGTCAAAGATTCAAATCATCCAATCTGCTTATCAGTTGAGATAGTTGGTCAGAAGAATTACTAATATACCCCTCCCAGTAATCTTCTGACCATATCTCTATCTTATTCAATGCTCCTAGGAACACTACATCTTTTGCAATTTTCCCATGCTCGATTAAATTTTTTGGTATTATAAATCTCCCCTGTTTATCTATTGTAACCTCTTTAGCGGGAAAAATAAAATAACGAAGAAATGTCCTATCTACCTCATTTTTGTAAGATAATTTTTGAGATAAGTACTCAAGTAGTTGCTGCCAGATTTTAATAGGATATAAAAGTATAGACTGCTCCATTCCTTTAGTTATAACCCAATGTTCTGAATCCTCATTTTCTCTTTCAAGAATATCTCTAAATGATGCTGGTAATGCAGTTCTACCTTTATCATCGATTGAAAATCTATACTCACCAAAAAAATTTATCATCCACTATTCACCACTATTCACCATATAAATAGAACATATTTTTCTGGTTGTCAAGTTTTTTGAGTAAATTTTTTAATATTTTTTGATAAATTTTACTTTTGATTATAAAATTAAACAAGATGAAATTTTAAATTTTTCTGATATTAGATTTAAAAAGTAAATAAATGAATAAGAGTTGAGGAAAAAGTGACAAAATCAATATTTCAAGTTAAGACTTATTCTCTTAAAAATCTTAAAAGAATAGCTTATCTGATTGCAGAAGAAATAAAAATTCCAGCTTCTATAATTTTAGAAGGAGATTTAGCCTCTGGAAAAACTACTTTGATAAGAGAATTGGCATATTTTTTCAAAATTGATAAAATGAAAGTTGATTCACCTACATTTACAATTGTTAATAATTATTATGGGAGAATTAAACATACGAGGTTAAATTTTAATCATTTTGATCTTTATAGAATAGAAGATATACATCAATTGATTGCTCTTCCTTTTGATTATTTTTTCAAAGGAAAATATTTAAATTGTTTTGAATGGGGGAAGAAATTTCTTCCCACCATTTTTGAATATTCAGAAAGAACTTATATCATTAATATAGCAGCGGATAATTTCATAGAAAATGAAGAATTTAGAACAATAAAACTATCAGTTGTAGAAAAATTTTGATATTTAGTCAGCATGTTTTGGTTCGCCTTTTTTAACAAACTGCATTAATAAAAAGGCAATCATCATACAAATAGCTGTATAAATAAAAACAACTCTAAAACCAAACCAATCCATTAAAAATCCAGCGATAGGAGGGGCTAATATTGCTGCTGTTTGAGAAAAGGTATAATAAAGACCAGTATAAATACCCATATCATCATAAGTCGCCATCTGCCATAACATAGGGAACGAATTTGTTATGACACTTACCCAGAAAATACCAAATAAAAATAAAAGCCCCCAAAAGATATAAAGATGAATTGTTTGAGATAAATTAATGGAATCTGCAAAAGGTTTTGAGAAAAATATCAATAGTATTATTATAAAAATGCCAATTAAAGAAATAGAGATAGTTTTTTTCCTACCAATTTTATGAGCAACAATACCTGAAGGAACAGCAAATATTGCATATGCCAATCCTACCATACCTGGAGAAATCCCAGCGGTACCCTTTGTTACTCCAATAAATTGCATTGCATACATTGTTACAAATGGAAGAACACCTTGGTATCCTAAAAACCAAAATAATAATGAAAAAAGGATTAATAGTGCACTTTTATCCTCTGCTGAAAATATAAGCTTTAAAGATTTACCTATCGAAACTTTTTTCTCGCTTTCCCCTCTTTGTTTCTCTTTAACAGTTAAGAATAGGATAATTGTTGCGAAAACAACTAAGACTGCTGCAATTATAAAAGGAAGTTTATCCTTACTATTTCCAATTATTGGAAGATTAATAGATAGATCCATTAATTTTGCTAAAAAAAGACTTCCTATGATTGTAGCAATACCACCCATAGTATTGATAACTCCGTTTGCCTCGGATCTAAAATCAGCTGGAACTGTATCTGGCATTAAAGCCACAACTGGTCCTCTTGCAGATTGCTTAAAAATATTTAGTAAAAACAAAACAATGATTAAAGCTGCGAGACTTTTTAAATAACCAAAAGGTATCAATGCAAAAAATATAGCAGACATGGGCAATGTTACTAGTATATAAGGCATTCTCCTTCCGATAGATGTTCTGGTTCTATCGGAAATTGCTGAAACTATAGGAATTAAAAATATAGCAAAGATATTATCAAGAGTCATTATTGAGCCTATAATTCCCTTACTTGAAATATATTTTTGTAAAAAAATAGGAACAAAAGAGTCATATAATGGATCCATCATCCCCATTGTAAAAAAGCCAAGACCTATTAAAAAAGTTGTTAAGTAAAAAGATCTTTTCGATTCTTTTTCCATAAGCACCTCATGTAAGTTTTAATAATATTAAAAAATTTTTTATAATTTGCAAATTATTTTTAATTACAAATGATATAATAACAAATATTTAACTATAGTATTTCTTCATAAGCCGAAAAATAAATAAGCGAAAAGGAGTTTGCGATGTATAGAGTAAGTTCTTCTATGCATACTTTAAATATCCAAAAAGACATGATGCGCTTGGAAGGAAAAATTTTCGAATCCAATAATTCTATATCTTCTGGTATTTCATTTTCAAGACCAAGTGAAAATCCTATATCATTTTTAAGTTCATTAAGATTGCGATCATCTTTATCTCAGATATCTCTATATAAAGATAATGCAAATTTTGCTAAAGAAAATCTTGACTTCATAGATTCAAATATACAACATATGACAAATGCCCTTCAAAGATTAAGGGAATTAATAATTCAAGCAGTAAATGGGACACTAGAAGAAAAAGATAGAGAAAATGTTAGAAGAGAGGTCTTACAGCTGACATCTCAAATTGCAGCTACAGCAAATGAGCAATATAATGGAAGATACTTATTTAGTGGTTTTGAAACCTTACGACCTCCATTTGTAATTACAGAAATAGAAGGTGAAATACAAGCTATTAACTATGTGGGTGATAGTGGAGAAATGACTGCAGATATAGGAAATTCAAATAAAGTTGCTTTTTCTTTGCCTGCAAGTAAATTATTTTACTCTGAAAATCAAACAATAATTCCAGAAAAAAATCTAGCAAATTTCATAGCAACTGAAGATAGCGCTATCAAGATAAATAATACTCAAATAAATATCTATAAAGGTGATACTATTGATGTAATAATAGAAAGAATAAATAAAGCAAATACTGGAGTTAAAGCCAACTTTGATATTAATACTTCTGAGTTTTATTTTGAAACAACTTATCCACATCAACCATTTTTCGAAGATATAAAAGGTAACCTTTTAGAGAAAATGGGAATTTTAGATCCAATAGGTAAACCCCCTGCAAATCTATCTCGAAATGTAAGAAAATTTGGAGGAAGTCTTTTTGATCAGCTAATAAATTTCTCTAAAGCTTTAAAATCAAATGATATTGAATCTTTATCCACAAGAACACTAGCTCTCATTGATAATTCTATTAATAATTTGATTAAATATCAAGCTGAAATAGGTTCAAGATCAGAAAAAGCTTTACTTGCATCAAATCAATATGAAAATCTTTCCTTAATCTTGCAGGATCAACTATCAAACAATCTTGAAACAGATGTCACTAAAACTATTACAGATTTGAAAGCATATGAATTAATGCATCAAGCAGCATTACAAATTGGTTCAAAAATATATGATTTAACTCTATTAAATTTTATCCGTTAAATCTTTTGTTTTAATTGGAGGATTTTGTGAATAAAAACTCTACTACAATTATAAAAAATATAAATCTTGGATCTTTTAAAGTAGATGAATCTCAAAAACTTTATTTTGATGATGGAATTTTTGGTTTTGAACATATAAAGGAATATTATTTGATAGATGCAAATCTAGCGCCTTTTATGCTACTTCAATCATTGGAAGATGAAGCTATCGGTTTTATAGTCTGCGATCCATTTCTGTTTTTCTCAGATTATGAATTTGACCTTTCAGATGAAGCAAAAAACCTGTTAGAATTGGAAAAATCGACAGATTTACTTGTTTTAGTAATAGTAACATTATCAGATAAAATTGAAGAAGTTTCTGCAAATCTTGTAGGACCTATTGTAATCAATATAAAAACACATAAAGCTATGCAATATATTATTAATAACCCTAAGTACACTACAAAACATTATCTTTTTTCAAAGTAGATAAGGATTTTTTATTTATAATAAATAATAAGGAAATACCATGTTGGTACTATCAAGAAAAACTAACCAAAGTATAATGATAGGTGATGATATTGAAATAATGATTGTAGATATTAAACAAGATCAAGTAAAAATAGGTATAATTGCTCCAACTTCAATAAAAATTTATAGAAAAGAGATTTATGATGAGATAAAAGCAGCTAATATTGAAGCACAGAACATTTCTCCTGAAAGTCTTAAAAAATTACTTGATAAGACTCCTAAAAAAAATGGGAATGAAGAAAATTAAAAATAATAATTAAAAATTTGTAAAAACTTCTTTAAAAAATACTATTTAATAAATCTATAAATTTCTGGTAAACTATCAATTACAAGATCTATCATGGCATCTACACCTTTTTGAATAAGTTCAGAATCTGCTCTTTTCTTTTCAAAAACAATGTCTGATACCGTCAATAATGCAGTTGCTTTTTTCCCATATTTTTTAGCAAGACCAAATAAGGCATAACTTTCCATTTCAACTGCTAAAGTTCCATAACTGCTAAACTTTTTGTATAATTCGAAATCATCTTCGTAAAAAGTCTCAGAAGTAAGTATATCTCCATAAATTAACCTTTTGTTTTTAGTCTTTGCTGCTTGATATATAGCTAAATTCAGTTCAAAATCTGATGATGCTGAAAAGCAAGCACCACTGAATTTTCGTGAAAAGATATCATGACTAGATGATGCCGATGTAGCTAAAATAACATCTGTTAGATCAGCATTAGAATTAATTGATCCACAGGTTCCGACTCTTATAAGAACTTCTGCTCCTAAACTTATAAGTTCTTCAACAACTATTGAAAGCGATGGGGTCCCCATACCCGTAGTTTGAACAGAGATTGGATATCCATTACAAGTTCCAGTAAAACCATACATTAAACGGTAATCAGTATATTTTTTGGGTTTTTCAAAGTATTTATTGGCAATATATTCAGCTCTTTGTGGATCACCTGGAAGTAAAACAATCTTTGCTATATCCTTTGGTTCACCTCTTACATGAATAGGCATAAAACCTCCAAAGATTAATTTCAATTTTTAACTATACCAATAAAGTATAAAATAAGACTAATCAACAAAATAACTCCTAATAGCGGATAATATATAATTGGAATAGGTATCAATGTCCTTGCAACCAGTGTTTTAGATAATCCTATAAAGATAAAATAAAATATCATTATAGTACAAATAGAGGTAAAAAGCGATATCCCAAGATTTAGCCTTGGGAATGCTTTTACTATTGCAAAGCCTGCAAAAGCAAATAATATGCAGGAAATTATAAGACCAACCTTAAAATGTAATTTTTCTTCTATAAAGCGATAGGAAGATTTATCTTCCCCTTTAGATTTATATTCTTTTATTATATTATTCAATTTATTGATAGTATACATTAAGAAACTTTCACCTATTGAACTGGTATTTGGTTTAAAAAACAACAGGTATAATTTATCAAATTTTGCTATTAAATTTCTTTTATCTTCATAATTGATTATATAATCACCATCCAATAATGTTAAAGAAATTATACCTAAATTATTAGGATTATCTTCAATAACAGCTTTTTTTGCATAAACTGAATTATAAGATTTTGAAGATGATTGAGTTATCACAACATCATGATAAATTTTATTCCCATTGCTTAGAGATGATGATCCAACATAAATTTTATAGTTTTTATACGGCATTACTTTACCTTCTTGGATAATAGACTGAATTGTCTTTATCTGCCCTTTAATTAAAAGCTCAAGATAAATCTTATTGGCATAAGGATATAAATAATCCATATCTAGATATACTAAAATGCATACTATTAAAGCAAATATTAAAACTGGTTTTAAAAAGATTTCTACTTTGGTTCCAAAACTTCTTAATGCAAGAATTTCACTATTGATAGACATAAAACCGAATAGTAAAGCATTAGCTAGATTTAATCCAACTGGCATAGATACAAATAGATGCATAGGTATAGTCAATATTAATAACCTTAAAATGTACCAGAATGATAAATATTCTAAACTGACTGTCTCCAAAATTACTCTAACCTGACCAAGAACAAAAAGAAGAACAAAAATACTTGTTGAGCCTAAAAAATAAATAATAATTTGTTTATAGTAATATT
>Ga0067045_1002440_pt1 | contig 120054 bp, 94 predicted proteins | sample TerdegcTABiofilm_FD_59184 | JGI IMG/M metagenome (GOLD analysis project Ga0067045, IMG submission 59184) | Combined Assembly of (Gp0054472, Gp0054536) Wastewater bioreactor microbial communities from Singapore -Terephthalate degrading...
CTGAATTGCCGCTCTGACCTTCGCGTCCATTGCCTAACCTCCCTGTTTTGACAGACAAAAAATCCGTTGCAGAAAACCTGTCTCCGTTTTACAAAATCCCGTGCCAATTACAAAGTGCGAAATGCACCCGGTTGGTCGGATTCATGAAAACAATCTGGACAAAATAGTGGTGTTTCGGGTAACTTCTAGCACCCAATCTGGCAATCGCGAGGAAGTTGAAAATTGCGATAAGGACGCTTTACAGGAAAACCAATGTCGGCGGGGAATACAGGTATCCAGGCGATCCGCTGGTCGATGTTTAAGCCGCAGGAGCTTATCTTTCCGGCGGCAATTATCGCCAGTGTCATCGTTCTGTTAATCCCCCTCCCGGTTTGGTTACTCGATTTCCTGCTGGCAACCAATATCACAATTGCCATCATCATGCTGCTGACGACGATCTACGTCGCCACGCCGCTGGAGTTTAGCATCTTCCCATCTCTCCTATTGGCCACGACTCTCATGCGGCTCGTTCTCAACGTGGCGACGACCCGGCTCATCCTCACCCGTACCGGTGAGGCCGGGTTGGAAGCCGCCGGCAGCGTGATCCGAGCGTTTGGCGAGTTTGTTGCCGGAGATCAAATTGTTGTTGGCCTGATCATTTTCGTCATCATTGTCGTGATTCAATTCGTGGTCATCACAAAAGGTGCCACCCGAATCAGCGAAGTGGCTGCCCGTTTTACATTGGATGGAATGCCAGGCCGACAGATGGCCATCGATGCTGACCTCAATGCGGGGATCATCGACGAGCGCGAAGCTCAAAGGCGCCGCGAAGAGATCACACGACAGGCTGACTTTTTTGGAGCGATGGATGGTGCCAGCAAATTCGTGCGAGGCGATGCGATCGCGGGTATTATCATCACTCTCGTCAACATTATCGGCGGACTGTTTATAGGCATGATTCAAATGGGGATGTCGTTTTCGCAGGCCGCAGCCCTTTTTACCAAGCTGACGATCGGTGATGGTCTGGTGAGTCAGGTTCCGGCGTTCTTGATTTCACTGGCGGCAGGCTTGCTTGTCACCCGCAGCAGTACCGAAGTCAATCTGCCGGCAGAGTTTCTACGGCAGATGTTTGGACGCCCTCAAACGTTGGCGGTAGCCGGCGCCTTTTTGGGGATCCTGGTGTTCACACAGTTGCCCACGATTCCGCTACTCAGCATCGGGGGTGCGTGCGCCGCGCTGGCTGTGACGATGTCGAGAAAGACCAGAAAACAGAAACAATCTGAGGAAGCCAAAAAACAGGCCGAGGCGACCAAACCTCCCGAAGAACGGATCGAGGACTACCTCCTGGTTGACCCGATGGAGCTTGAAATCGGGGTTGGCTTGATTCGCCTGGCCGATCCGAAACGTGGCGGCGATCTTCTCGATCGAATCCATCGGATTCGCAAGAACATCGCTGGTGATATTGGCATTATTTTGCCTAAGGTCCGTATTAGAGATAACTTCCAGCTTGATCAATATCAGTACACGATCAAGATTGCGGGAGCTCCGGTGGCCACAGGGATGGTCTATCCTAACATGCTGCTCGCAATGGATTCGGGAATGACCACGGGCAAGGTATCCGGGATTGAGACCAAGGACCCAGCCTTCGGAGCCCCGGCTTTGTGGATTGAGCCTGCCCAGCGCGAGCGGGCGGAGATGTATGGTTACACCGTTGTTGAACCCGCCGCGGTGATCGCGACTCATCTCACGGAAACAATTCGGCGCCACGCAGATGAGATCCTAACTCGTGATGCGACCAAGCACCTGATCGAGGAACTGAAGAAGACATCCCCCGCCGTCGTTGAGGATCTGATCCCGAATGTGATGCGACTTGCGGAAGTGCAGCAAATCCTCCAGATGCTCTTACGGGAACAGGTCCCCATTCGTCAGCTGAGTTCGATCTTAGAAACCTTGGGGGATTATGCACCCCGTACCAAGGATCCCATCCTCCTCACGGAGTTTGCCCGGGCACGACTGGCGAGGACAATCTCGACGCGATATCGCGATGCGGAAGGCCGCATGGTCGTTGTAACACTTGATCCGGCTTTAGAAGACCGAATTCGTGCCGGTTTCGATCATACCGAGCGAGGACTATTCATCCGTATGTCACCGCAAATGATCGAAAGGATTGCCAGAGGCATTGGCCAAGAAGTGAGCAAGTTGACAGCACAGCACAGACCGCCTGTGGTCCTGGTTAGCCCTCAAATTCGGGCAGCATTGAAGGAGATGACGTCTCCTTATTTACCAACACTCGTTGTGTTGAGCTACAACGAAATCACACGCGACACACGAATCGAATCCGTTGGAATGGTGACGGATATCTCATAACAAGGTTTCGTAGCAAAAGTGCCCATAACAAAGGATGAGATCATAGAACAGATGTGAGTTGGAATTTGTCAGGATGATCACGCATGGACGCTATGGACGTTCGAACATTTCGCGCTAGCACAATGCACGAGGCCCTGGCCATCGTGCGAAAAGAGCTTGGCCCCGATGCCGCAATTCTTCGTACGCGGGAAATTCGCGTTCGACGATGGTTCGGCCTGCTTCCGGGGCGAGCAGAGATCGAGATCACGGCTTCGGCCAACGTCAATGTTCCGAGCCGTTTGCCTCCGGATTCCGTTCCCATCAATGGCATAAACCGTGAACCCGTGGTAGAAACCGGCCTCTCGCTGGAACGCACAGCGGCAGAAACCCGCGCCCTGGTTATGCGCTCGGGAGCATTTCATCCCGAAGTTCAGCATCGTCTCGAAAACATGGAGCAGATGCTGCGAACACTGTGCCGTCGGAATGGTTCGTCCGTTCCCTACGACTGGCCGGAGTATCTCTTCAAAGTGTACACGGACCTGATCGACGCCGATCTTCGGGAGGAAGACGCCAGGGAGCTGCTCGAACGAGTTCGCTCGGAATCAGCACGGGATCGCGCGGACGAACCGATGTTGATCAAGGCTCGATTGGCCCGGATTCTGGAGAGCGAATTGGCATCCACCCAACCCATTCGGATCACTCCCAGTCGCTGCCGCGTGTGCGCCTTGGTCGGTCCGACAGGCGTGGGAAAGACCACAACAATAGCCAAACTCGCGGCCAACTTCCGGCTTCGTGAGAATCGGCGCGTGGCTTTGATCACAGTGGATACGTATCGGATCGCCGCTGTCGAACAACTTCGCACGTATGCCGATATCATTGACCTGCCTATGCATGTTGTCTCAACGCCGAGGGAAATGCGAGACGCGGTTAAGGATTTTACAGGATTCGATCTGGTCCTGATTGATACAGCCGGTCGAAGCCCAAAGGACGAGATCAAAATCCGCGAATTGCGCACACTCTTGAACGAAGCCCATGCTGATGAAATCCACCTTGTGTTAAGCAGTGTCGCCAGCGCAAAGACCCTTTCCCAAACACTGGAACATTTTAAGACTGTAGGTCCCACGGCCTTGGTTCTTACGAAACTGGATGAGGCACCTTCCTTCGGTGGTTTGCTTCCGATTCTTCGGTCCGGCGGGTTACCCGTCAGTTACCTCACCAACGGACAGAATGTGCCAGATGACATTGAAGTTGCTCAACCGACGCGGCTTGCCCGCCTCATCCTGGGAATGGACAAAGTCCTCCGGGATGCGTGACCGCTAGATGACTGGTCTGAACTCCACGGAGCGAAACATCAGAAGACTGACCAGGGAGTATCGTCTTGGACTGAAATCATACCTGAGCATGGATCAATTTGGGGTCATGTACGACCAGGCTTATCAACTGAGGCAGTTGGTATCGAAAGTTCGCCCATCGCTGGCTGAAGCAGGGCGGCCAGCCCTTCAAGTCTGCATTTGTGGAGTTCGGCACGGAGTCGGGGCTTCAACGATCGCAAAAGCTCTCGCAGATTACTGGCGCCAAAGCGGATGGAATGTGCACGAAAGAGAAGGAGACAGAAACGACGTCGGTGCAAACCGCTTGTCTCAAGTGACTGTTCACGAGGCGACTGGGGAACCGCTTGCAGTACATCGAGGGCAACGACAGTCGCTAGGAAAAACGGCCATACCATTGGCGAAGGATGATAGATCACACGTTTTGGGGACCAAAAGAATACTACTTCTGCATGATTGCGGAACAGCGGACGAACCGGGCCGATTGGTGACTAACAACTTTGCACGACTGGTGCTGGTTACGACACCGGCTCCCACAGATGTGATGAAGGCCTATGCGTTGGTCAAGCGAAGCGTGGGAGAGGTTCGGCCTGATTCTCTCACGATCGTGGTTAATAAGTCTCCCGATCGATCCCTTGGGGAAGAAATGGCCAAGCGAGTTCGGTTCGCTTGCCGTCGATTTCTCGAGTACGATCTGCCCAATTTATTTGTCTTACCCATGTTTTCTGCGGATGATGGGCGGGGCGTGGTCCTAAATGCCCAACAATGGTGCGATCAAGCCGTACCTTCGGCGAAGGCTGAACTTCAGACCGGCTTTGGAGGGGGAGAGTGGAGCAGTCTCGCGAAGTGGACAGAAACGATTCGATCAATCGCACGCACTGTTGTTAACGATTCGAAACCAACCGATGGCGAGATGGTGCGCCGAAGAAGTGCTCCCTAAAGGAACGAGGCAACTGGTGAGCAACATGTGCAAAGTTTGCCGATTAGGCAACAGGGTCTGATGAGGAGAGAAATCGAAAATGACAAAAACAAACTCAACGATACCGAACAATCGGCCGATATTAGTGGAGCACTGCGGAATGCCTTGATTCGCAGGTCAGATTAACCTCGGTTGATTATCTCGGCAAACCACGAGAGGTTTTTAAAACCAATTCCCAGAAATTCCAATCGTGACGTTTTAGGACGTGTTGCCGTGGCACGTGTTTACGCCGTGGTGTTCGGTTCGCTGGGTCTATGCACAGCGCTCATTCGGGATGTGATTCACGGCTCAGATCCCCAACAAAGCTTAGTCCGAGGATGGGTTGTTTTGCTTGTTTTCTCCGGCATCGGGGCGATGATCGGAGTGATTGCGGAGCGAGTCCTTCGTGAAGCCGTGGAACAGCGACTAAGAGGTGAATTGGCAGATAAACTCAGCGAACGTTCAAAAGGGCAGGCGTGAACACGGTGGAGAAACGGAGGGAAGTGAATCAAATCTGTCACGGATCTATCCATTGAAGAAGTGGAAACATTTTTGAGGTTGAAGAAAAACATATCCGTATCATGACTACTATCTGAGGCAACGGGGAGACGCAAGGATGAGTCGCCCGAAAGCCACGTCAGTTCGAACGGGAATTGAGTCACATTCACAGCCAAAGACACAGACTGGTAAGTCTCAGAATTCTTCTAAGGATCGCAGCATCAGGGAGGAATCTATGCCAGCCACTATCGCTCCCGAAGATGTGGAGCAGCTATGGATTGAATTCAAGAAGAATCCTCAAAACCAAGAACTTCGCAATCGTCTCGTCGAAATCTATCTGCCACTTGTGAAATACAATGCAGAACGAATCTGGGCCCGGCTTCCGGAAGGGGTTGATCTTGACGACCTTATTTCGGCCGGTGTTTTCGGTTTAATGGATGCCATCGATGCTTTTGACCTTTCGCGCGGCGTCAAGTTCGAGACCTACTGCGTCCCACGAATTCGTGGCGCCATGCTGGACGAACTGAGAACCATGGACTGGGTCCCGCGACTGGTTCGTTCCAAGGCCAGCAAGCTGAATGAGGCCTGCAAGACTCTTGAGGCCAAATTGGGTCGGCAACCTACCGACGCGGAACTGGCCGCAGAGTTGGGTATGTCAGTCGAAGAACTTGAGAAGATGAAGACGGAGGCAAGCGCCGTCAATCTGATCAGTCTCAACAAGAAGTGGTACGAAACAGATAGCTACAAAGACGTGCGGGAGATCGACATTCTTGAGGACAAAAAAGGTGAAGATCCCACCCGACGAATTGAAAAAAGCGACTTGATGCGGCTGATCACCAAAGGGCTTAACCGCAACGAGCGGCTGATTCTGATCCTCTACTACTATGAAGAACTCACAATGAAGGAGATCGGGGCGACCCTAGATCTTTCCGAGAGCCGTGTCAGTCAAATGCACAGTGCCATTGTTCAACGACTCCAGCAACAACTCGCAAAGCGACGTGCGGAATTGGGAACCTGATCGCTGGGTTCCCCTGAATGTGTCAAAAAACTGACTAGTGTCAAGTTAACCGCCTAAAGAATAGGCGGTTTTTTTGTTGTGTTCGATGCCCTGTCGCTGACCATGTGGGAAATCATCTTTCGACATACAGCTACGAGGTCTCGACCAGGCCTTTTTGCCACAACTGCACAATCGGAAGGGGACGACCCAAAACCCAAACCTATTTGTCGTTGACGTCCCCCCGAAAAGATGGTAAATTGCGAACATGCCACAGTTTGCGCCGGTAGATTGGGGATTTTGGGCAGCTGGATGCAGGATTATAAGGAGCCAGCCATCTGCCATAGTTCCCCAAATAGTGCTAATGTGAGATTTGATAAGGAATTCGGCTGGGGGCTTTCGTCCTGGCCTGTGTGGCTGATTGCGTCTCACTCAAGATCAAGATCCTGCCGCCTAAGTTGTTAACTCGATGTCTGTTGTGACATCGACGAGGATGCCTAAAGTCGCGGTGTTGCCAGATTAGCACTTGTGACTGAGAAAATGTATTTGGTCAGTATTGCCTGAGAAATCAAAGGCTTTTGAATAGCCATGGAACTATTAGAGAGAGTCTGGGAGATTGTCTCGGATACCTTCGTTGTGGTCGGCCAGACAGTGGACCGAGGTATTACGTCCCTGTTTGGTTCGGCCAATGCTCGTTATTTGCGGCGTCTCCAGCCTAAGGTCCAGGCCATCAATGATCTCGAACCGCGATATCAGCGGATGACAGACGCCGAGTTGCGGGAACAAACAGCGAAGTTCCGGAAGCGGTTGGAAGCGGGCGAAACGCTCGATGATCTTTTGATTGAGGCCTTCGCCGTGTGCCGGGAGGCGTCACGCCGTGTCTTGGGGATGCGTCACTTCGACGTTCAGTTGATGGGCGGAATGGTCCTTCACGCCGGCTCGATTGCTGAAATGGTGACGGGCGAAGGAAAAACACTGGTGGCGACTCTGCCTGCCTATTTGAATGCCCTTGAAGGCAAAGGGGTCCATGTTGTCACTGTCAACGATTATCTCGCTCGGCGTGACATGGAGTGGATGGGGCCACTTTATATGTTTCTGGGCCTCACCGTTGGCACCATTCAGCATGATATGGGCGCCAAAGAAAGGCAACACGCCTATTCGTGCGACATTACGTATGGGACAAACAACGAATTCGGCTTTGACTATTTGCGGGATAACATGCGGTGGGCCGCAAAAGGAGACAATCAGTATCCGCCCGAGTATCAGCAAGTTCAGGGGCGACTTCACTATGCCATTATCGACGAGGTTGACAACATCCTCATCGATGAGGCACGAACGCCGCTGATCATTTCGGGTCCAGCCCATGACGACATCTCGCGCTACAAACGGGCAGATCAAATCGCTCGACAGTTGATCCGAGAGGTCCATTTTGTGGTCAATGAGAAAGATCACACATGTCATCTCACGGAGGAGGGGATCAGGAAGGCGGAAGAGCTAGCGGGCGTCGAGAGTTTCTACACCGCCGGTAACCTCGAGTGGCCACATCTGATCGACAATGCTCTTAAAGCGCACCATCTCTACAAGCGCGACGTGCATTATGTAATTGAGAACAATCAGGTCATCATTGTTGATGAGTTTACTGGCCGACTCATGTACGGACGGCAATGGAGTGACGGGCTCCATCAGGCTGTGGAGGCGAAAGAGGGCGTCCCGATCAAAGAAGAAACGCAGACGTTGGCGACGATCACGATTCAGAACTTCTTCCGTTTATACGACAAGATCTGTGGTATGACCGGAACGGCGATGACGGAAGCCAACGAGTTCTGGAAGATCTACAAGCTCGAGGTTGTGGCTATCCCGACGAATAAACCGCTCCGCCGGATCAACCATCCGGACGTGATCTATCGCACAGCCAGAGAGAAATACAAGGCCATCGTGGATGAAATCGAGCGGATGTACAAGTGGGACACCATCTGGTATTCCCGGTATGAATACGAGGTTGGCCAAATCACCGACGAAAACGATGAGCAGGTGGTATTCGTTACGCGGGAAGGCGAACGAAAGGTCGTTCCGCGGTCCAAACTGCACAGCATCGAAAAGAGAGGGCGGCCAATCCTTGTCGGCACCGTCTCCGTTGAGAAGAGTGAGATGCTATCAGAGATGCTGGACCGGCGCGGCATTCCCCATCAGGTCTTGAATGCCAAGCATCATGCCCGCGAGGCAGAGATTATCGCTCAGGCCGGTCGCAAAGGGGCGGTGACCATCGCCACGAACATGGCAGGCCGGGGAACCGATATCATTCTCGGCGGAAATCCTGAGGCCAAAGCCTGGTCAATTCTCCAACACAAGTACCGCAGTCGGCTGGATGTGCCGCGGGAAGAATGGGAGGCCTTGGTTAAGGAAATCGAAGAAAAGGAACAAATGAAGGCGGAAGGCCGTGAGGTCGCCGCGCTGGGAGGTTTGCACGTTATCGGCACGGAGCGCCATGAAGCCCGTCGAATCGACAACCAGCTTCGGGGGCGATCAGGGCGTCAAGGCGATCCGGGGAGCAGCCGATTCTATCTGTCGCTGGAAGATGACCTGATGCGGATCTTCGCCGGAGATTGGGTGAAGAACATCCTCACGCGATTGGGGATGGAGGAGGGGCAGGCTATCGAGAGTCCGATGGTAACCCGGCGTATCGAAGCCGCTCAGAAGAAGGTCGAAGAGCGAAACTTCGAGATTCGAAAGAGTCTCCTAGAATTTGACCAGGTTATGGATGAGCAGCGGAAGCGCGTTTACGGATACCGTCAGAGTATCCTGGAAGGGGCAGATTGCCGGAATTTGATCCGCGACATGATCCGTCAGGAGATTGAAAAGAATCTGGATCGCTTCCTGGACAAGACCTATGGTGCAGAAACATTCGCCCAGTGGATCAGCAAGCAATTGTCCGTGGAGTTTCGCGCCCGTGATTTCCGCGGAATGGATTTCCCCACCGCGGAGGCCTATGCCCGTGATCATGCTGAACGGATGGCAGAAAGCCAAATCTTTGACTTGATTGAAGAGAATCTCCCGGAAGAAGCTGAAAAGACCGACTGGAACTGGGAAGCCCTGACGAAATCTGTGAATGCTCGCTGGCGGCTCGATCTCAAGGACCGGGATTTGAGAAGAATTCCGCGAGAGGAGTTGTCGGAGTATCTCATTGAGCGGGCACAACAATCGATCCGCGCAGCAGACTTAAGCGAAGGGGCGAAGTACCTGGATCCCGATTACGGCCTCAGATCGGCTATTAGCTGGGTTCGGGGTAAGTTTGGAATCGAATTGACGGTGGAAGAACTGCGCGACCGTGAGCCTCCGGCAATCAAAGACATTGTGTTCCAAAGGGCATTGGAGGCCTATCGGCAAAAAGAGATCGAGTTTCCTGTACGGGCCGCGTTTAGTCACTACACCGGGCGGGATGTCACAGGCCGACGCATTTATGATCGCGACGGAATTATTCGCTGGGCGAAGGGTCGCCTGGGGGTTGAATTGACGGAGGAGGACCTTCGCACCAGAACGGGCCAAGATATTTGGAATCTCCTAGTTGAGGCTAGCGAGAAAGATTACGACAGAGCGGAAAGGCTGCGTGCTGAGGGAGAGGCTCTTCTGGCATCCCTTTTCGAGGGGCTTGGCGACGACCCGCGAGCAAAATGTGACCGTAACCATCCGAAACTAGGCGAGTTTTGCCGGTGGGTTGCGGAGAATTTGGGTCTCGAAATGACACCCGAGAGTGTCGCCCGGATGGAGCGGCGCGATCTGGAATGGAAGTTCCGTGACGCCTTCAACGATCGTTACTCCCCGGAAATGCGCCAGATGGAGCGCTTTCTGCTTCTCCACACCCTGGACAGTGCCTGGAAAGAGCATCTCCTTGTGATGGACCATCTCCGCAGTAGCGTCAGCTTGCGGGGTTACGCACAAGTCGATCCCAAGGTGGAATACAAACGGGAAGGGATGCGGCAATTTGAGAATATGTGGGAATCCGTTGGACGTCGCGTCACCGAGTTGGTCTTTCGCATGGAACAAATGGACGAGCGATTCGTCGGCTCCATGTGGAAGGAAACTGCAGCGGAGCGTCCAGAGGCGACCACGGCGGTCAGCGCGGCCGCAACAACAATGGGAAACCAGCAACAGGAGGCAATCGAGAGCAGCCAAGCGTCGTCCAAACCAAAGCCGATTCGCAAGACAGGGACTGAGGTTGGCCGAAATGACCCATGCCCGTGCGGAAGTGGCAAGAAATACAAACATTGCTGCTTGCGTAATCGGCGCGCCGTTTAGCTCGAGTGAGCGATGACTGCTGTTCTCACCGGCGGGAGATTTAGATCGGTGCCTGTTCGTGTGGAATCACGAGAGTAAGCACAGTCGTGGCAACTGCAAATAAGATGGGAAGGGAATCCCAATGTTGTGGCTCATGGATTTCGTCTATTTCCTTGTCATTCTTGCGACCTCACCAATCTGGATCACCCGGATTATTCTTCATCCCAAAAAATATCGTCACGGTTGGTTGGAAAAGCTTCTGGGACTGGTGCCTCGTCGTGATTCGGATGCGCCGTGTGTGTGGTTCCACGCCGTGAGTGTGGGTGAGGTTAACCTTCTCAGACCATTGCTCAGTGAGTTTCGTCGGCGATTCCCTCAATACGAGATTGTTCTAAGTACCACGACACAAAGTGGGATGGAGGTTGCCAAAAAAAGATTTCCGGACTTGCCAGTGTTCTTCTGTCCGATGGATTTTAGCTGGGCGGTGTGCCGGGCCATGCGGAGGATTCGCCCCGACCTCCTTGTCCTGACGGAACTGGAACTATGGCCAAATCTGATTCGGGCAGCCAGGGTATGCGGCGCTGGTGTTGCCGTGGTAAACGCGCGACTCAGCGATCGGAGTTTTCGTGGTTACCGACGTATTGGATGGGCTTTTCGCGGAACCTTCAATCGGATTTGCCTGGTAGCAGCACAGGATTCGACGACCGCCCAGCGATTTGTTGAATTGGGGGTTTCACCAAGCCGTGTCGTCACGACGGGATCGCTGAAATTCGATGGGGTTGAATTGGACCGCAATAATGAGGCAACGCGGCGTTTCCGCGAACTTGCGGCGATTGGTGGTAACGAAGTTGTCTTTCTGGCGGGCAGCACCCAGAAAGAAGAAGAGAGCCTGGCGATTCAGGTCTATAAAGAATTATGCCGTGAATTTCCGAGGCTCCGACTCATCCTTGTCCCGCGGCATCCTGAACGGTTCGACGAAGTCGCTGAGATGCTCGGCCAGAGTCGATTGCCGTGGCAACGTCGCTCTGAACTGCCAGGGCACGCCGACGTGGTCCCAGACCTTGGCAAAGCAACCGATCAGACTTTCGAGGAAGAAAGCGATAATTCACCCCGGACCAGCCGCCCGATCATTCTTGTGGATACCGTTGGAGAACTCTCCGCCTGGTGGGGTACGGCGCACATTGCGCTGGTCGGTGGAAGTTTTGGCTCCCGGGGCGGCCAGAATATGCTGGAACCTGCGGGCTACGGTGCGGCTGTGTGTTTCGGTCCCAACACCTGGAATTTCCGCGACATTGTGGGGCACCTTTTGAAGGCGAATGCCGCGGTGGTGGTACACGATATTGACGAACTTCGTCAGTTTGTCCGGAGATGCCTTAAGGACCCCGACTACGCCCTGGCCTTGGGAGAAAACGCCAGAAACTTAATCCTTGCCCATCGCGGAGCTACCCAGAGGACGATCGAACAGCTTCAAAAGTTGCTTCAACCATCATGTGGAGTCGTTCCCCAGTGGGTCAAGCAATCAGCTTGACGACCGATGGGAAGACCGCATGGCCTACTTCATGTGATGACTTGAAGGTGAACCAGCGTTGGCGCCATTCGTTGTGGATCCTGCTGCATCTTGGGCAAAGTCAACCTGCCACGCCTCGGGAACAGGCTGAACCTGTCCAGATCGATCAACCAGGGCCAGTGTCACATGTCCGCGGCACAGCAGCTCATCACCACGGAAAAGTTGATATTCATGTTCGATCTTGTATCCACTCATCCGAGTCACGGTTGTTTTCAGCCGTAAAAGGTCGTCATAACGTGCTGGCCGGTAGTATCGACACTTGGCTTCAACCACCACCACGTAAAGCCCTTGGTCTTCAAACTCGCGGTAATTTCCGCCGGATGCTCGCAACAGCTCCGTCCGGCCCATTTCGAAATAGATGAAAACGCGACTGTGGTGTAGAAACCCCATTGGGTCACATTCAGGATAGCGCACCCGGATCTCAATCTCATGCTCTCGTAGCATCAATCACTCCTGAAAATCTAACAAACACGCGCGCAAAAGCCTTCATTCACCGCATATCCACTGTTGGAGAAAGGGTTTGCCCCATTGGATCTTGAATCCGACAGCGAAAAGGTCCGTCCTCGGGCCGCCATTCGGGAACCACGAGCATGAGATTACCTTGTGAATCCAGCTTGACGGGCAACCGGTACACCTTTCCCGCTTGTCCCTCGATGACCCAAACGTATTGACTGGGCGCGGGCGGAACGGCGCCTTTGACTCGGTAGTCCACACTGAAGCCCATCATCGTTCCCTCTGGCCCTGTCATGGGAAGGGCCACAGCGGCTGAGAGGTCCACCTGGATAACCGGTTTCGTCTCTCCCATTGCAGGCTGGGGAATCGTTGCTGACGGCAGGGGCTGTCCATCGAGGGCTGGGCGTGAAAACCGTTGGTTTGTCTCGGCAGCCGTTGGGGGCGACATCGTCTGTCCAGGCTGACTGCCAGGCTGAAGATTAGGAGGGGCGACCTGCGGAGTGACTTCACCCTCGGATGAAATATGGCTTGCTAAAGGTGGTACGTTGGATGAGGGCGCCGAAGGGGGCGACTCGCTCCCCTTTTGCTTTACGCGGAAGGCCTCACGATCCACCGATGGGGAACAGCCTAGCACACCGATTAATGATAACGAGATGACTGCCAAAAGCAGGCGGCGCATGGCTGAATCTCCTTGCGCTGATAACAATCCGTTATGAACCCAATCGAGTGACTCCGTGGAACCTTGATCGGCACCCGTCCTCTTGCATCAGTTTAGAACTTGAGGCCTCATGTCGCCAAGTGGTTCTGCGCAAAACCAAGGTCATTTGCTTCATGAATAGCATCGAATGAATGATTCGCGATGGTCTCACCATCTGAACCATGCGAGCGACCGAGGGTTTAACCGCTTCGGACGTTGGCCTCCATTTGCGCAAAAACCTGTCTCGGCGCTAGCGTCCACCCTCGAATCATTCCACACGATGCCGAAATAACCACGCGGCACTTACCAGTGTAAAGGCCGCTATCGGAAAGAGTGGCCAAACATACGGAGCCACAACATCGGGGGTCGGATTCTCTAGAAACACCATCCGGGTGATTGCGACCATGTAACGGAGAGGGTCGATGTCAGAAAGCCATCGGATGGCCGGATGGATGTTTTCCACCGGCGTCGCGAAACCCGAAAGCAACACGGCTGGGACCATATAGGTGAAGCTCCCGAGAAGCGCCTGTTGTTGCGTCGCTGCAAGGGAAGAAATCCACAGACCAATGCCTACGATCGCGAGCAAGAATATGAACATAGCCACAGCCAGGAGGGCCAATGATCCGCGAAACGGGATTCCAAAGAGAACCACCACGGCAAAGACCATCAGACCTCCCTCAAGATATGCAACGACGAACGCAGGAATGGCTTTGCCGATGAGGATTTCACCCGGTCGAAGCGGCGAGACCAACAGTTGATCAAACGTTCCCAGTTCACGTTCCCTGGCTACCGAGAGGCTTGTTACCAAAAGGGCCACTAAGTTAGTCAGAATACCCAACAGGGCCGGCACCGAACTCCATAGTGGGTAAAGGTTTTCGTTAAACCATACCCGCGTTACAGACACCGCCTGGGAACCTGGCCGCAAAGCGGTGCGGCGATCGGTCGTTGCCAAGGTGCTGAAATCGCGGATGATTCGCGCGATGTACCCCTGGGCGACCATGGCGGCGTTGGATTGTCGGCCATCAAGCAGCACCTGAACAGTCGTTGGGAAACCGGCATGTAGCGACCGGGTAAAATCCTGGGGAATATGGACCACCGCCAGGACCTGCTGGGTGTCGAGGGCCTCCTTCACGTCGGCATATGTTGTGCAAAGAACAACCCGGGAGAAAGTCATGGGCACCGCCTCGAAACGAGCGGTGAGTTCGCGTCCAAGAAGTCCTCCGTCTTCGTTGTAGATTCCCAGGCCGGCGTTCCGGACTTCCAATGTCGCAGCAAAGCTGAAAACCAAGAGCTGTACAAGTGGCGGGACAACCACCACGACTCGGCTGGCCGGATCGCGGAAAATTGCCAGAAACTCTTTGATCACCAAGCGCCGGATGCGATCCAGCATGCTTTTCACCTATTCCAGTGTCAAACGGGTCTTGCGAATCGTCAACGTCCAGAGAATCGCGGCGAACACGGTTAAAATAGCCGCGTCTTTCAGCACAATTTCCCACACATTTCCTGCCAAAAAGAGAGTTCGCAACGCCGAAACAAAATATCGCGGCGGGAGGAAATGCGTCAGAACGCGAATGGGCAACGGCATGCTGTTAATCTCAAACACCAGACCGGAAAGAATAAACGAAGGCAGGTAACCTGCGATGAGGGCGGCCTGCGTGGCCACGAATTGATTGCGGGTAGCCGTAGAAATCAGCAATCCCAGCCCCAAAGCAACCGTCAGGTAAATCGCGGAAACCAGCAACAGAAGCCACCAGGAACCACGAAAGGGAATGTGAAAAACGATGACCGATACCATGGCCACTAACATCATGGCGCTCAAACCCAGAATAAAATAGGGAAGAAATTTTCCCAGTAGAAACTCTGATCTGGTGATCGAACTTGCCAGAAGGGCCTCCATTGTGCCACGTTCCCACTCCCTGGCAACCACCAGGGAGGTGAGAATCGTACCGATGAGGGTCATGATCACGGCGATTGATCCCGGGAGAATCCCTGCCCGAGAATCCAAATTCGGGTTGTACCATACGCGTGCTTCCACGTTGATGGGCACAGAGGCCGACGTTCGGCCTGTCTCCTCAGCACGGTGTTGACGGTCCTTCTGAAGGACCGTTTCGACGTAGCCAGTGATGAGCTCCGCAGTATTGGCTTCGCTCCCCGCGACCAGGACCTGAACCGGTGCCGAACCTTGAGCGAGATTCTTTGTCGCCTGTTGCGAAATAACAACAAGACCCCTGATGCGACCGCCTACCAAGAGAGACTCAATCTCCTGGCGATGGCGGCCCTCATGGACTGCAAAATAGTGACTCCCCCGCAAAGAATCCAGCAGCCTTTCTGTATCCCTGGACGGCGATTCCACAACCACGCCGATAGGAATTGATCCCAAGTCCAGAGAGATTCCCCAACCAAAAAGAAACAGCAGCACAATAGGAAGGATAAAGGCAATAACCAGACTACTGGGATCGCGGAAGATTTGATGACCTTCCTTACGGGCGAGGGCCAGCACGCACCGTAGCCGCAGCCGTCGCCTCTCATTTTGTACCCTCGCTTGATTTGAGGACACTGTATTCACGGCTTAGGTCCCTCCTGGTCGGAGTCGCCCGCGTTCTCGTTGCGCGTGGGAACCGATTCGTTGTCAGCCTGTCCCGCACGGATGAGGAGTTCAATAAACGCTTCTTCCAATGTGGGCTGCGGGCAATCTGGAGTCTGGACCATGCGGCGAATCGCATCAGGCGTATCCAGTGCAATGATCCGTCCACGATGGATGAGTGCGACACGATCACAGTACTCGGCCTCGTCCATGAAATGGGTTGTCACGATGACAGCGGCGCCTTGTTCCACGAGCTGATCGATCCGCAACCAGAATTCTCGTCGAGCTAGGGGATCCACGCCGCTGGTCGGCTCGTCGAGAAAAACCACTGCGGGTTGATGCAAAATAGCACACGCCAGCGCCAGTCGCTGCTTGAAACCCAGGGGAAGCAGACCCGCGTTTTGATCCGCGAACAGCCGGAGTTCCAACTCTTCCATCGCACGGTCGATTGCCTCGCTGAGCCGCCGACCTCGTAATCCGTACACACCTCCGAAGAACTGAAGGTTCTGTTGAACGGTGAGGTTGCCATAAAGGCTGAACTTTTGAGCCATGTAACCGACATATTTTCGGGCCTCAGCTCGGGCCGTGCGGAGATCGACCCCGGCTACCGTGGCCCGCCCCGCGGTGGGCGCGAGCAGCCCACAGAGGATGCGAAAAGTCGTGCTCTTGCCCGCCCCATTTGGCCCCAACAGCCCGAAGACTTCGCCCCGACGGACGCGGAACGAGACATGGTCCACGGCGGTGAAGCCACCAAACCGTTTGACAAGGTCCTCGGACACCACGACTTCCTCGTGTTGGTGGGTTATTGGAGAACCGTTGTGTTTGAAGGTGACACGCTCTTTGGGGATGCCACCTAATGCGTCAATAAAGGCGTCCTCGAACCGAGGTTCTGTAGTCACCACGTTGGCTCCGCCGAGCTGTGCATTTGGTGCCTCTGTCTGTTCCCGCATCACCAGGCGAACTTTTTGCCCCTGAATCCGTGTGTCCACAATCTCCGGAGCCGCAAGCCATTTCCGAGTCGTGGGCCGCCGATCCTGCGAGGGGACTTCTGCGAGAAAAGTTCGACCGACCAAACGCCTCGTGAAGTCCGCAGGCTTACCATGAAACAGCACTCGGCCATCATAAAGGACAAGGACATGATCACAACGTTCCGCTTCATCCAGGTAGGGAGTACTCCACACGACTCCAACGCCCTGATCGCGCTGTTCGCGAACAATCTTCCACAATTCGCGACGCGAAACCGGATCAACGCCGACACCCGGTTCGTCGAGCAGCATGACCCTCGGCTTAACCAGCAACGAACACGCCAGGCCGAGTTTCTGTTTCATGCCACCGGAAAGATGTCCAGCCAGCCGCCTGGTAAATGGCGCAAGTCCCGTGAAGCTTAAGAGCCGCTCGATACTCTGTTTTTGTTCTCCACGGGCGATCCCGCGCAACCGGGCGTAAAGCTGAAGGTTCTCCAAAACCGTGAGGTCTTCATACAGTCCGAACTTCTGCGGCATGTAGGCCAGGTGTTCGCGAAACTCCACGCTTTGCCGTGTATCCTGGCCGAATACATAGATGCGACCTTCTGTGGGGAGGAGCAGTCCCGCGGCGAGACGCAGCAACGTCGTTTTTCCCGACCCGTCCGGCCCAACCACTCCCGTGATTGTCCCTGCCGCAATTTCCAGGGAGACCTCCTGGAGGGCTGGATGCTGCTTCACGTTGAAACGTTTTGTGACCTGTTCAAACCGGATCACCGTTGTGCCCCCGTGATTTCCCCGTCAGAACGTTTTTCCAAAGGAATGCGTACGGTCACAGGCATCCCCTGGCGCAATCTGTTCTCCGGGTCTTTGACAAGAATCCGCACGCGATAGACCAAATTCGTGCGGACCTCGCGCGTCTCAACCGTCTTCGGCGTAAACTCGGCGACAGACGATACGAATCCCACTTTGCCTAGATAACGGTTGCCTGAATCGGTGATAATTTCCACATTCGTTCCCGGGCGGACGAGTTCCAAATCAGGCTCCGCTACGTAGGTTCGGACCCAAACTTCATCCTGGCGGGCGACGGAGAAGACCGGTTCCCCCGTGTTGACGAAATCACCCGCCTCGTGTATACGAACCTGGACAACACCAGCTACCGGGGACAAAAGGCTGGTGTCAGCAAGTCGGCGTTGCGCGTCCTTGAGGACGGCCTCCGCCTGTGCAGCCAGCGCTCGGGCACGGTCGATGTCCTCTCGCCGTGGCCCTGTTTCTACCAGTCGTTGAGTCGCCAATGCCGCTTGATAGTTGGCCACGGCCTGATCGTATCCGGCCTGCGCGTTATCCACGGCTTCCTGTGAGACTGCCCCTTTCGGCGCCAGCTCCTTCGTACGACGCAACGCGACTTCGGCGTTTGTAACTGCCACGCGAGCTGCCTCAGTCAAAGCCCGGACCTTTTCAATCTCTTCTGGACGTGAGCCATTTTCCAAGGCCGACAACTCGGCACGACGGGCCTGCCATGCAGCCTCGGCCTGATGCACGGCATCCTGAAACTCGGCCTGTTCTAACTCCGCGAGCAATTCCCCGGGCTTAACGCGATCACCCTCATCGACATGAAGCCGGGCAATACGACCGGGAACCTTGAACCCCAGCCGAACCTCGCGAATCTCAACGTTGCCGTGAAGTTCCCCATACTCGCGGGACATCTCGCCCCAGAATTGCGACCACCATGTGTCAGGTTGCAGAATCCGCCCCACCCTTTGTAACCCATAATAATGGGCGCTCCACAGGGATAGAGACACCACAAGAGCAAGGATTAAGACCAGGATGATGCGTTTTTTCATGATGACTGTTTGTTAGCGGTGGAAAGGGTCAGTTCTTGCCGCTTTTGGAAACTCAAAATGTCCGCTATGGAAAAGCCAAGAGCCGAGTGGCCACAGCGTCGATCGTGGTGCAAATTCTCTCGATCCAGTCCTTTGACAGCCTTCGTCCGCGCAATTTGAGCCGACGTCGCAAGACATGGAAGCCCAACCTGAAAATGGCCACCTGCCCCCAGAGAGTGTGCGCCAAGAGCACGGCATCGGGGTTGGACCGTTCCGTCGCCATGCCCGCCGCCACAAGTTCGGTGATCACCTCGTGTACAGGCCGAATCATTTGTTCGTACACAATGTCAAAGCCACTGGATGGGCGTAATAATTCTCGCCAGACAATTGCAGCCACGGCCTCCGCCTGCGGTTTCGTAAGAACTGCCTGAACGACATCCCGCATGAATTCACGGAGGACTGTCCGAGCTTGTTCCGGTTCCGGAGATGTCCCAAGAGTCATCTTGGCCCTGGTTGCGGCCTCCCGTATCGACTGGCCAACCCATTCCACGAGATGACGAAGGACTGCCCGATAATACGCCTCCTTGCCACCGAAATAATATGACAGCGCCGCACTATTGACGCCGGCGGCAGCTGCCAACCGACGGATTCCCACTTCGTCCGGTCCAAAACGGGCGAAGGCCTCAATCCCTGCCTCCAACAACCGCTGGCGGGTGTCCGCACCCCTTCGTCGCGATTTGGCGGTTGCCGAAGCTTGCGATTTCTTCTTCATGCTCGATCTCCGTTATGCATGGCCGGTTCTCGTCTCACCTAATCATACGTTACAACAGGCATCAAAGCAATCAAACGAGTAAATCAAATGATTAAATCGTTCGGTTATGCCGCACACGGCTTTGCGTTGATCAGCCTTAGTATCCACAGAGAAGAGGTCGAAGACACACGAGATTCACCGTCTAACGTTCTTAAAGAACCGCACGAAAGGGAACCGAATCCGGTTTCTCAGGAACTCTTCGTACGATAAAGACTCACGGCCTCAGACACACGCAGCGGGCGTCCATACACCGTGAGAGAATGGACGCGACCACTTATCGAGGGATCGAGTCGAATCTGATCGCCGGTCACCTGTCGTAACCCCTGTTCCCAACGTCCCCAGCCATACTGGCGACGTTCTCCCCCATCGCAAAGTTGACCATCAACAAGTGTCATCACGACCTGTGGTCTGGCATCGATGATGATCACGAGATGTTGTTGTTCACCGACCCGCAACGTGCCCGGATCGGATGACCACACAAAGGCGTTCTTGCCATCACGCATTGCGAATTGATAAGAATGGTCGTCGCCCAAGGAAATGGCGAATCCACGCTGATCACCGTCCCGATTATCGACAAGAACCATTCCCGGGCGATACTCGTTGAGGGTCACGCGCATTTCGATCGTGAAACCTGAATCCTGCGTCAAATCGACGTGCCTCGTGAGTGGCCGGGCGACTTCAGCCGATTCCGATGACATTTCAAAGAGTGGCCTCTCTTTGGGGAGGGACTGCGACCTCCCTTGGTGCCAGAGTATCTTCAGGAAATCTTGATCGATTTCATGGACGCGGGCCACGGTTTTTTGGGTCTCAGTTACAAACAAACGGCCTTCATCTTCAAAGAAATCGGGATAACTAAACCCCACCTTCGGATCGGGATCATAGAGCAAGATCTCCGGTTGCGACCAGTGTACACGTCCATTCTTGACTTCTCCCGCCGAGAGCCACGCAGGATTGCGACCGGTAAAACTCTTCCCACTGTGGTTATGAAACCAGAATAAGAGTTTTCCGTCCTGAGTTCGGTGGAGTTTGGGACAGGCGCGAGGATTCTTGATGAGCCTTCCTCCCGGCTCATAAGTCATCAGTGAAGGCTGCTCCCATGTCTTTCCACCATCGAAGCTGTAGGTATGCGCTGGATAGCCAAGTGTTGTTCGATACACACAGTACCAGGTCTTTCCACCAAGCCAAACAAGATTGTGCTCCTCCTGCACGGAGCCAAATTGATTGTTTCGGATGCCATGGTCTCCAAGAGGAAGTAATTCCCAATGCAAACGGGTTGGATCGCGTTCCTGTAAGATGTTGTCCGAAAAGAAGATCCATCCTTCGCCCTGTTCGAGCAAGTACTTTCCCAGCTTTGTAAAGGAAAAGAGCACGTTGTGTTCTGCGACTTGAGGCTTGCAGATTCCCCAGAACAATTGGACATTTCCCTTCCAGTCGTTCGAACGATCGCAGGCCGTCACACGCAAGGGCAATCGGTAACGATCGGACCACGTTCGACCGAAATCGTCCGAGTACCGATAGGCGTACCAGCCCAACACATCTGCGCGAATTGGTTTGCCGTCAAGCGTTCGTACTTTGTCGCCGTTATACGTGTAGAAGACGTACACGCGGCCGAACGGTGTGAGTAAGGGGATGGCCCACGATGCCTCGGGGCCTTCCGGCGACTCGATAGGAATGGGTGATGACCAGGTCTGACCTTTGTCCGAGCTGATGATGGCCACAATGTGCTGGCCGGTCTGGCCTTCCTTTCCGGGGCCAATCGTGGCCGTGCACAGCCACTCGCCGTTTGGCAACACAACCACGTATGGCTGATCGGCATAACCAGCCTCGCAAATGACTTTTCCCAAACGAAGATTTCGCCAATCGTTCTCCTGCGCCATGCCCAGGCCCGACAGGAACGAGCAACACATCGCGGCCAACATCCAACATGCTATCAATGTGGGCGAGAAATGATGACAGTTTCCGTTTTGACCTTTGGCCTTGCGACAAAGGTTTCGTGCTCTAAGGGGCCGCTGGTTTACGCGGTGTAAAAAAAGCCTCGCCAAGTATTGCATGCGGAGGTTCCCTATCGAGAATGTGCAAGCCAGACCATACAGTATCTTCATCGCAATCGGATCGCGATCTGACGGGATTTGGATTGCCAATGCCAGTCAGTCCCCCACTCGTAGGGGCAATTCATGAATTGCCCCTACAGTATTGTTCAAGGGCATTCCGGTCAGCTCCCAAATCCCGTTGGGACGTCGATCATCTCTTGTCGATTCATCTTGGCAAAGACTCAACGCAAATCAAGGATTTCCCGCTAGTTGAAGTTGGGATTGTTCCATGATCAGGATCGGACTATCCCACAGAGGCAAGCCCGTAAGAATCAGTTCCGAACCTTCTTGCCGACAATGGTCGGATGACAAACCATAGACGCGGCCGGTAATCAACTCGACATAGACGGGGGAGCGAAACGCAAGGCCGCTAATGATCATATCCGTCGGGGTAAAGGTGAGGTCATCACTCGGCACCTCACCGTCAAACCAGATGGCCAGGACTGGCCGGTCTCCCTTCTCGAAACTCGCCACGTGGATGGAGCGTTTGCTCGCTGTCGAGAAAGTAACAGCCTCCCTTGTTTTGGCGGAGGAATCAAAGATCGACATTACGTGTTGGACAGCATAATAGGCCGGTTTTTTGTAAAGCACTTCCTTGTTGTCGTTGGCTCTCAAAAGCCCCATGGAAAGAAGAACCTCAGGATAACGAATATCCACAATGCTAAACACGCTGCTCCGCAAACCGTGTTCATAGTCCCCGAGCATGCGCCGCAAATACCATTTCGGCTGGCTAAACTCCGTCCAGGGGTGTTTGGCTAGCGCGTGAATGGGGTGTTCGACGGATGGACACCCCGCTTCACCCTGGATCAGCTCGATACGCTCGTTGAATCCACGGACTAGCTTCTGAAGGGAGACAACGCCGCGATACAAATCTTCCGGACGCCGCGTATAACCATGGAACGTAATAGCATCGACCAGTTCAAGCTTGTGTTGGGCTTGAAGTTCTTTCAGAAATGGGTCAATCATGGCACTTGTTGGCGAGCAGACGGCCAGGGCAAGAATCCTGGCCTGTGGATCGGTGGCGCGGATGGTTTCCGCCGTCCGCATGAACAGCTTAACGTACTTGGGAAGACGTTCTTCAACACGTCCCAGGTCCGGCTCATTCCAGACTTCCCATTCGCTCACCCGTCCTCGGTATCGTTCGACCATGGCCTTCACCCACTGGTCCCATGCCGTCAGTGCTTCTTCCGATTCGGGCAAGCCGCCGCCTAAGTGCGGTGTGCCGCCTCCTGGATAGATTGGATTCCCATAACAAATGCAAACCCAGGGTCGCACGCCCTGACTGTTCAGGTCGTCAATGACGTGGTCCAGCCATGCCCAATCATACTGTCCTTTGACTTTCTCGCACTTTGCCCATCCTGCCTGAATTCGTGCCCTGACGGCACCTAACGGCCCAACGTAACTGCGATAATTGTCATAGACTGTGTAATCTCGGTCGAGAGTCTCGCAACCGACGGACCAGGCACTGGCTTTGATCTCGCTGGCTGAGCGGACCTGAATTCGACCGAGCAACGGGAGAGGCGGTCCTTGGCGTTGAAACTCTTGCCAGCTTTCCGGGATGACGTCCTCGGCCATCGCATTCCAGAAAGATGCTTGCGAAACCATGCCACTCAAAAGAAAGAGGGGCAATCCAATTCGCGCCAATAATCGCATCAGCAGCATCTTGTGTCTCCTTTTTTCTTTGGACGGCAAACACCGATTCAATTGGAACCAGGGTTATCTCTGTCAAACCCTGGCAACCATGTGGCTCCAAAACGCAATCGAATTGCAATCCGACAGGATTCCGATCCTAGTACTGGTCTTTCTCCTGCCCGTAGGGGCAATATGCGAATTGCCCCGTGGTTTTCCGACAACGCGGGTTCCAATCTCCTTGGGGAGTTGTCTTGTTTGTGTCGCGATGCCGGTCATGTTACTGGTGGGGCTGTGCGTATTCGCACCTTGTGTCAGAACAAGACCGCAAGTATCTTAAGCTACGTCGCTCGTTGTTCGCAACGTGCTTGAGCAACGACATAGCGATTTTCCAACATCAGGGGAGGAGTTGACCATGTTGATCATACATGGCCGGTCAGCGTGCGGATGGTTCCAGCATTATGTTTTGTGGACGGTAGTCTTGCTGAGCGTTAGCGTCTGTCAGCCGGCATCGGCTAGTGAGAACACACCATTTCCAGGAGAACGCGGCGAACGGCTTGATTTGGCGTGTCGTAACGACATTTGGGCCCGAGAGCCGAAGACATTCTTGGAAAAGTTTGTCCGTGTCCCCCGCGATCAGGTCGTGGGATTTGCCCTTTACACGCATGAAAATGGTGTCCTCAAGATAACGGCCCAGCTTTACCCGCTGAAGCCGGAGGAGTCACGAGAGGTGCGTCTGGAGTTCTGGCAGGAAGGTAAATGGCAGGAAGTAACCCGTGCACCCGTGATTTATCCCGGCTGGTCGGCTCATTTTCGCATTGCCCCGTGGGACAACAGCCGCCGGGTTCGCTATCGGGTCTGCCACGGAGAGAAAGCCAGCTTTGAAGGTTTGATTCGGCCTGACCCCCGCGATAAAGACGAGATCGTTGTGGCGTCTCTGTCGTGCGATTCCAATGCCGATCGGGGTGACCGTCAGGAAATCGTGGAGAAGCTTCTCAAGCAAGACCCGGATTTGTTGTTCTTTGCGGGCGATCAAAGCTACGATCATCAGGAACACACCGCCGCCTGGCTTTTGTGGGGCTGGCAATTTCGCGACGTGATTCGTGACCGACCAACAATCACGATTCCGGATGATCATGACATCGGTCAGGGGAACTTCTGGGGTGAAGGGGGGATCGTGGCGGACTCGCCGGCGGGTGATTCTGGCGGTTACTTTTATCCCGCGGAGTACGTCAATATGGTCCATCGCTGTCAAACGTGGCATCTTCCAGATCCGGTGGACCCAGAGCCGATTAAACAAGGGATTTCGGTCTATTTCACCCGACTTCGAGTTGGTGGGGTGGATTTTGCGATCATCGCCGATCGTCAATTCAAGTCCGGTCCAAAAGGGAAAATCCCCCAAATGGGCCCACGCCCGGATCATATTACAGACGCCAGCGTTGATCCGAAATCCGTTGACCTTGCTGGACTTCAGCTTCTTGGTGAACGTCAGATGAGTTTTCTACAAAAGTGGACCCAGGATTGGGAAGGTGCTGTTATGAAGGCGATGCTTTCGCAAACAGCGCTGTGTGGAGCGGCCCATTTACACGGGACGAAAGACAATCGGCTTATCGGCGATCTCGACTGTAACGGCTGGCCGCAATCGGAGCGAAACCGAGTCCTGAGAATCCTTCGACAAGCCGCTGCTTGCCACTTGTGTGGCGATCAACACCTGGCCGTGGTCGTTCAACATGGCATTGAGGGATTTCGAGATGGACCCTTTGGTTTTACCAATCCGGCGATTGTCAACAGCTATTATGCTCGCTGGTGGTGGCCAATGAACGAGCAACCGGGAGACCGTCCTATTCCTGGCAGTCCATTGCCCTGGACGGGAGATTATTTCGATGGTCTCGGTAATCGCATCACCATGTTCGCGTATGCCAATCCGGAGCTGGATACCATCGCTGAACTACGAAAGGCTCAGCGCGACCCGGCCGTTAATCGGGGGGATGGTTACGCCCTGATCCGATTCCGGAAATCGGACCGCAAGATCACGTTTGAATGCTGGCCGCGTTTTGCCGATCTCTCCAAAGGAGATGCTGCCCAGTATCCGGGCTGGCCAATCACCATCCACATGCTCGATAATGATGGTCGAAAACCAACTGCGTATCTTCCAGAGCTGCAATTCCAAGACATTGTCGATCCGGTTGTTCAGGTGATTGACGAGTCAAACCTTGAGATTTTGTACACCCGGCGAATTGCAGGTGACCGCATCCGTCCACCGGTTTTTTCGGAAGGCGTTTTTACGGTCAAAGCCGGGCGCGATCATCCCGATCGCATTGTGGCAGAACACATCAACCCAGCAACTGCAGAGTCGGTGCTTTCGGTCAGGATCGCGGGGAATTGAGGGCGAAAAAACGCCTTGTTTGGCTTACTGTGCGAAGCTTTCGACGATGTTCTCGAAATCGTATAATAAACCCCTGAATATGTGAATCAGAAAAACTTGGCGAAAGAGGAGAAACCGAATGATGTGTGAACAACCATCTCATTTGCCGCTCATTGGTGACCGTGCGCCGGAGTTTCGTGCCAGGACAACCCAAGGTGAAATCAATTTTCCTAAGGACTTTGAGGGCAGTTGGGTCGTTTTCTTCTCCCATCCGGCTGACTTTACACCGGTGTGTACAACGGAGTTTATGACGTTCGCTGCCATGCAGGGGGAGTTTGCAAAACGAAACTGTAAGCTTCTCGGTCTTTCGATCGATAGCATTTATGCCCACATCGCATGGCTTCGCACGATTTACGAGAGAATTGAATACAAGGGCATGAAGAATATCGAAATCACCTTTCCGGTGATCGAAGACCTGAAGATGGAAGTGTCCAGACTCTACGGTATGCTGCAACCCAAAGCCAGTACCACGCAAGCGGTGCGGGCCGTCTTCATTATTGACCCGAAGGGAATCGTTCGCGCCATCCTCTACTATCCATTGTCGAATGGCCGGGACATCAATGAAGTCCTCCGCCTTTTAATTGCGCTGCAAACCTCTGACGAGCATGGTGTGGCGACGCCCGCTAACTGGCGCCCGGGCGAGGATGTTATCGTGCCGCCTCCCGGATCCTGTGGCACCGCTAAGGAGCGGGTGACGAAACCCGATCCTGAAGTCAAGTGCCTCGACTGGTTCATGTGCTTAAAGAAATGCCCCCCAATCAAATAACGGTTGGAATGATTCCGGGGGCCCAGTTTGGATCGGATTGCGACGGATGGTGTATTCCGGCGAGCGCGTCGCGAGCTTGATCGTCATATGGGTTGTGCAAGCGCGTACCGCAATCGGATCGTCGTTTGGTAGCATCTTGATTGCCAGCGCGGACAGCTTGCCTGCCGTCGGCGACAATTCATGAATTGCCCCTAACGTTGGCTGGCACCGGACGTTCCAATAACTTCAAGGTTGTTGAACTCTTTCTAATGTATCTGGGCCATGCATGAATGGAACCAATGAGTCGATCGAAAGCGCGGGTCACGATTCTTGTCGAGAATACCACCAAACAGCCAAAGGTTTTGGCCGAGCATGGGTTAGCATACTGGATCGATTACGCTGGTCATCACATCCTTTTTGATACGGGCCAGGGTTACGTTCTTCGGCATAATGCCACCGCCCTGGGCATTCCGTTGAACTCGGTCGAGGCGATTGTCCTCAGCCATGGTCATTATGATCACACTGGGGGAATTACTGAGGTTTTGTCTGGTGGGGAAGCAGTTGATGTCTTCACTCATCCAGCAGCATTCCGACCAAAATTTATTCGTCGGCCCGACGGGAGCGCCCGTTTCATAGGGATTCCAGAGCTGGCCTGCAAGAATTTGCAACGTTTGACGACATACATACACGATGTGAATGGGCCGACAACGATCTGTCCAGGGCTTACAGCCACCGGTCCTATTCCTCGTTCACATGAGTTTGAGAAGACGCCCCCGCGGTTCTTCTTGGACGAGTCGTGCTGCGTCGCAGACCCACTGGAAGATGATCAGGCGGTGTTCTTTACCACATCAAGAGGTCTTGTGATCCTGTTGGGTTGCGCGCATGTGGGTGTGATCAATACTATCTCTTACATTGAGCAGCTTATGCCTGGTCAACCAATTCATGCACTGATTGGAGGAATGCATCTTTTGGAGGCTCCTCAGGAGCGGATTCAGTGGACGGTCAAGGAACTGGAAAAGCGGAGGATCCAAATGATCGCTCCTGCACACTGCACGGGTATGAAGGCGACGGTGGCTATCTGGCAGGCATTTCCGGAGTGTTGTAGCGAGGCCTACGTGGGTACGCAATGGGAGTTCGATTTGTGATGGAACATACGCGTTCGAAGATCAGATGGGCATTTACAGAGTCTTACTGATTGTCGGGATACGCACCACGTGAATGGCCTTTCGTGGAGTGGTGGGACAAACGGCCTCGCAGGCCCCGCAGCCGGGACAGCGGGCCAGATCGACAATCGGTTGGACCGAATAGGTTTCCTCGTTGAATTGCAAGCGAATGGCTTGATATGGGCAATGACTGCGGCAGATACCACATTCCCGCTCCGCGGTAAGCAGGCAGTCATCCAGTTCGACGACCGCTTTGCCAATGATCACGTGCAGCTTGTCAGCAGTTGAAAAGGGCGTCAGTGCCCCCGAGGGGCATGTTTCCGCACAACGGGTGCATGAAGGATCACAGAAGTTGTTAGCAAAGTCCAAACGAGGCGCGAGCCATGCGAATGGGCCACCGCTCGTCAGTTGCGGCTGGATAATCCCCGTGGGACACATCCGCACACAATTGCCACAGCGAACGCATAGCGACAGAAACTTGCGGTCATCTGGCGCTGCGCCGGGCGGACGTAGTGGTAACGCCGCGGATGACGAAAACCGTGGTGCCGCATAAACCCAAATTGCCGCGCCAATCGCACCGAGAACACCCCGCCGGCCAATCCGAACGATTTCAGAGCCTTCTGGAATATTGTCTGGATTCTTTTCAATCGCTGTGTGCATTCGGCCTGGTCGCGCGACCAACCAGGCAAGGAAACCAAGGACGCTGCGCCGAACGATGAATACGACTTCCTGAAAGGCACCTAAAGGACAGATTCGAGAACACCACACCCCTGGCAGAAGAAAACTCAGTCCAATAGCAGTGAACACTCCGCTTATTCCTAGAGCAAAACGAATCGGATTCGAGAAGAGAGGTTGCCCTATGCCGCTGAATAGGGCGAGCGGATCGAGCCATAGTAAAATGGGAAATCCGACGAACGCGCCAGCAAAAGTTGCGAATACCAGATAGTGCCCCAAGTGTGGCACCGATGGCCGCCGCAATCCCACCTTCTTACCCACCAGCGTCGATAGCTCGTTACACGTCCCCAGGGGACATACCCAGCGGCAAAACCATCGCAGCTTGAAAGCAGCGAGAATGCCCGCAAACAAGGCAAGCCATCCGGTCACCGAGAAGACCCCAGTGACAATCAGCGCGCAAAGGGCAACACTGGGACTTAACCCCGCTGGCAAAGTGGCGAGTCCAAGATCGATTGCTTGGCCCGCCACAAGGAGAAAGACTGTACCTGCCAGAATGGCAAATCGAACAAACCAGCGGGCAACTTGCATCCCGCCGACTCGGCGCGTGGGCGGCGTGTCGCTGGGAGACAATTGAGGCGATGCCTCTTGCCCGCGGTTCTTTGAAGTGCCGACCTGGCCACCATTGTCTTGGCGATGGACCTCAGCCAAGGTAGGCCCCTTGCTCACGAAGGATCTTCTGGACCTTGGGGACTTCGACCTGACGGGGTGCGCAACGATCCTTTGCCGCTACAGCGGCGGCAACGCCGGCGGCATGGCCCGTAGCGAAGCAGTTGGGAATCAAACGTACCAGATCGGCCATCTGCATCTCAGCACTGATGCAGCGTCCCGCCGCCAGCACATTTTCAACCGTCTTGGGCACGAGTGCGCCATAAGGAACCTGCCATTCGCCGTGCTGGCCATTGGTCGAGCCACCCACAGCGACCACGTCTTCAAAACGCCGGCCCGCCTTCAAATCGGCATATCGAACCGTGGCCAAACCATTCAAGACCCGGGTGATTCGAACGCCGAGTTGAGGTGCCGTCTCAACCAGATAGACCGATTCGTACCCAGGCACCTGTCGAGCTTGCTGGACATTCCGCCAAATGAATTTCCGGTGCGACATTTCCATGCGGGTCAGTGTTCGCACATCAAGTCCATCCACTTCTGGTCCCGTCAGGTTCACCCAATTAACACCGGTGGCGGGAGTGGGGCCGCCGAGCCGCTTGGGGCGATTCGCTGGTGGTGTGCGAGAAGGATCAATCCGGTCCATGTTGCCGATCCGTGAGACCAGCCCCACGTTGTGTGTGCGGTGTTCAAACTCTGCCCCTGCCGCCGCAAAGATGTCGCCGTCCCCGGTGGCGTCGACGACAACATCGGCAAGGATGGCCTGTCGTCCCGACTTACTCTCAAACACTGCGCCCCGCACGGTGTTTCCTTCCAAGATCGCATCGACACCCCAGGCATGGAGAAAGACTTCCACCCCTGCCTCCTCAATCATTTCGACCATCACATACTTCAGGGCCTCGGCATCCACGGTGGGGTTCTTCCCGGCGCCGCGATTGATAATGCCACCCGGCAGCTTCTCCAGCCGTTGCATCATCTCTTCACCAATACCCATGCAAACCTGTTTTCCGCCCGTGACAATGTGCCCCAGGACAAGGAGCACCAACCCACCGGTCCACAGGCCCCCGAAATGTCCATAGCGCTCACCAAGCGTGACGCGCGCCCCTGCACGCCGGGCAGCAATTGCGGCTGATACCCCGGCCGGGCCACCACCAACCACGAGGACTTCGCATTGTGAAAGCAATGGTAATTCGCGCTGCGGTTGAATGACACGCCCATTGACAAGTTTGGCTGTGAACTGGGTGTCTTGGATCTTGTGAGGATCTAGCACACTGCTCGTGAATCCTGATGACTCGCCAACCGGTGCCACCTGCTGGGTTTCTCCCCGAGTTGTGGGCAAAACGCCCATACTGCCCATCGCTCCAATCGCACCGATCGCCTTCAGCCAGTTTCTTCTGTTCATCGGATTCATGAGGGAATACTCCTATCATCTGAGTGAAAAACGTCACGTGCCCCAAACCAAAGATCGCATTATAAAAAGCAGCAGAGCTACGAACAACGAAGGTTCAGATGTCGTCGCTATGTGTTCATCCGCCAAATGGTGAAGTTGAGCACTGCCGCAAAGCTGACCCAAGCCAGGTATGGTGTGAGGAGCCAGCCCGCAAGCTGTGAACAGCGAAAGAAAGCCATCATTGTTGCCACGATGGCAAGCCAGAGAAAGAGGATTTCGACAAAGGCCAGATCAGGCCTGTGCATGCCAAAAAAGATCCAGGACCAGGCCGCATTGAGGACAAGCTGCAGCCCAAACAGACCTAGCGGCACTCTTGCCGCACTAAACCCCTGCTTCTTCCAGACCAACCAAGCAGCGATCCCCATCGTGATATAGAGCGTCGTCCACACTGGTCCGAAAACGCTGCCCGGCGGATTCCAGGTGGGTTTGTTGAGCGTCCTGTACCAACCCCCAACTTCTGGAGTCGTGACAATCGACCCCAAAAAGCCGACCGCAAGGCACACACCAACAAATACGACAAGTCCAATCCAGTGTTTAGCCATTTTTAAAAGCCTTCAGGAAGAATGAGTCCTGCCTATCTCCTCGGTCACTCCTCTTTTTCCACATTCCACTTACGGACACGAACATGGCTTAACCGAACCCAGTCATTGGCGCTTGAAGGCCAGAGGAAGGACGTGACCCCAAAATCGTAGAATGGACCGGGCCGAAAGTTTGCATCGCGACACTCCACTGCCAACTGGCCATTGACCCAGAGTGCTGCGCGGCCATCCGCTAATTGGACCTTGAAGTGATTGACCGGTCTCAACGAACATGGAGCCATGACCTGGCGCCCGGCAATCTGGAGGACCGCTTCATCGGCATCGGTACGGATGAAGCAACGATCATCCGCATTTCGGCTGAACGGTTTTTCGCTCGGTCGGAAAATGAACAATCCCAGGTTCATCATATTGAAGCGACTCGGACGAGCTTCAATCGTGAATTCAATTTCCAGCGGCCAGGGAAGACAGTACCTCGGGCGCAAAAGGGCGGGACTATACGGTTCCACTCCCGCGGCACGTACTGTGGTTGGATCTTCAAAACGCCAATCTCCGGCCCCGATAATCCAGTCGGTCAACCCCTCGTCAAATCGCATCTCATACCAATCGCCAGCATTAAAGGCGGTTAATCCCTCTAGGCCTTGAAGTCTCGCCCGACAATAAGCCTGTGACCGTTTGTTATCATCTGCTTTCAGTGCCTTCTCAAACAACTCTTTGGCCTTATTCAATACTTCGTCCGAATAAGGCGACGGGGCTGTTTCGAGAAGGTCCCGTGCTTCCCATAAGTATTGAGCACCTTTTCCCGTGAACGCATATGTCTCACAAATGACACCCTCGGCCTGACTCCAGAACCGTCTAAATACCGACATATTCAAACGATCACCTAGTTCGTCAGCCATCCGCCGTGCTTCTTCGAGCTTCTGAGCACGACATGCCACGGCCACTTTCATAGACATCAATTCCGACCGAGTCGGATACAAGGCTATGTCTCCCGAACGACTGGGATGATTGGCCATACCATCGAGAACTTCAATGGCCTGTTCATACACACCCGGTGTTCTCCAAATGACGTATGACATCGCAAATGGTAATCCTTCATCCTGAGTCATAGCCACCTCTTGCTCCATTGACGATACGGCGTGCAAGAACTGAAAGGGCACCAGCGTATCGTAACGTTGCGTCTTGGCACAGCGGAGGCCAAGTTCGTACATCTCCTCGAGGCTTCCTCCCCATCGGGGGCGCAAGGCCCACATGTATCTTCGGCACGCATCCGCAGCTGTCGGGTCCAGCGTGATCGCCTTTTCGAACCATTCTTGCGCAGAGTCACCTGTTTCCCCCGTCATGCCAATGCCAATCATCGACTTTGCTGGTTCGTACCAATCCGGGTGCAATTGTAAAGCTGCCAAAAACTCCTCTTTAGCTTTCTGGAGATTCTCCCTAAACATTGACCAGCCCATCGGGGACACTTGATATGCCCAGCCAGTTCCACGTGCCCACCAGCCTTGCCCCATGTAGAAAAGCCCACTAATCATGTGGCGAAGCCACGGATTGAGCGACTTTTCCATCAAACACTTTTGGAACAGCGACTCCAAGAAAAACTGGCGCCTGTTGGTAAAGTCCCCCAACATTGTTTCAAACTCGCAAAAGACCGCGCGCTCCAGGCCAGATTCCAGGGTGGGGTCGCCGACGCGGCGAGCCACGAGAGACAGGATTTCCTGATCAGGAATTTCCCAAATAAGGGTGGCTGCCTCAGCTTGTTTAGCACGGACTGCCAAATATGCCGCGAGCCACTTGGCTTCGTCGGGATAACCCGACTGCTGCCACACCTGAAGTGGCCGAATGAGAAGATTCTTGGCAAATCCTGGTCCGTACGCCTGAACAACTGCCAGGGCGTAGTATAGCTTCACCAAAGGGTCTTGACAGCCCTCAAGCATGAGCCGATCGCCCATCTCGATTGTTGCTTCGTAGCCCCTGCCTCGCGGACGGGGCAACTCCTGAAGCTGAACCGCCCGCATGAATGCCACGGCCTCATCTTTCAGCTCAGGAGGATCCAGGGTGAACTTGCGGTACATCTCGATGTCCCGCGACCAGAGCCTCAAGCATTGCTCCTCAAGCGGCGTGAACGGAACCTCAGGTAATGGAGTCTCGTCACTCGGCTTGTCCTGGGAATACAGAAGCAGCGAGGACCATGCGACGAAAGCGACTGTCAGGGTGAAAACGACCCACCGGCCAAATCGATCTGAAAGAGAACTCATGGTCTTATGCCCTTTGACTGCTTGACCAGACCCCATTTGACAAGGGCAGATGCGATTTTTTCGGCTCAGCAATAGCATAGACAGCCCACCTGCCAGTTGCAAGCAGCAATTGACTCCGCGGTACTTGGCAAAGTCAAGAGGTTCCCTGTATTCCGGGCGGGGGAATGTGAGTGGCAACGATAGGTACGACGAGAATCCTGACCGTGAACGACTTGGTCAATCAGACGAGGACGCTGGCAGGCGACTTGAGCGTCAGCCCTGTTTCATTTCCATCCGAAAAAAAGAGAAGAGATGTCCAAGAGAGGTGTCCTACGCTTGCGGTTCCGTCTCTTTCAACAGAGGTTCCATAACCTTGGTGTTACGTTCCACGGCCAAAACAATCGTTCGTTGCTCAGTTCCATCTGGACTTTGACCGACAACCGGCAAAACGTGACGACGGTCAGGCAGCGGCAACCGCAAGGAGAAACGTCCGTCCGCACCCACAGAGACCGGTTCACCCCGGATTGTAACCTGATAACCTGGCTGGATGTGTCCAAAAACAATCAACTCGGCATCAACATGGAAGGAAAACCGAGACCGGTGTTCCACCTGGCCTTCCATTCCTGCACCGAGTCGCTGGATAACCGATCCGCCCAGGGGACGTCGCAACCGGTCTTCCAGAACTTCACGTAGTTCGCTCGTGTCCGTGGCTTCATCGTACCCCCCACTCAGGGCGTACACCCGCTCGTATTCATCCGCAAGAACTGCCCAATCAAGGTCGGGACCTGATGAGGAGGCCATCGGCGTCGTCACGATGTTACTTCGTGTGAGGCAGAAAAACTTGCCGTCCGGAGTCACGTAACCGATATCAACTTCGAATGATCGTGGAGGCTGATCAACGTTCACATACCAGTTATTGACGCGACCATGAATCTCGATATCGCGGAGGTGAAGCCGCTCCACATGACTCGTTCCGTCGCGGCGAACTTCCCACAAACGGAGGACAGGCCGGGCCAAATGCCAATTCTGTCCGAGAGCGGCCCTGGCCCGTTCCACAGTTTGACGCCCGATTTCCCAGTATGCCTGAAGCCAGTACGGATCACGTACCATCAGTACCAGGCGATCCTTGGCCGTTCCAAGCGAGCCTTCACGCGATGTGCTGGCAAGATCTTTCTGGTCAACGATTTGGCTGCGCAACTCCTCAATTTGTTTCTGAACTTCCGGACGAGGCGGGGCAGCTTTGACTTTCCTTCGAGTAACTCCCGACGAACCCTTGGTCGAGGAAAGACTAGTGGAACGAGTTTGGGAAGAGCGACCAGACGTTGACTTAAGGATCGACGAGCCTTTCGTGGTCTGAGGGGCTTGTTTCTGTCTCGCCTTGCCGTTTCCACTCGCTTGCCCCCGTGTCGCACCTCCCTTATTGCTTCGACCTGCCGAACTTTTTTGCTTGGACTTTCGTTGCCTGGTTTCTTTCCTTGCCGCACTGAGGAGGGCCTCAATTAGCTCCTGTTTTCTCATGGAGCGCCAACCGGAAATGCCTTTTTTCTTGGCCATCTCGGCCAGGTCTTTTACCGTATGGAGCGTCAATTCGGCGGCGGTGATCACAGATTCAACCTCCGGCAAAACGAGCACGCCTTCCAGGAAAACTTCCTGGTGCCAATGTTTCTTTTACCCTCGTGTCCTCGAATCGCCGCCATATCTTGACATGAAACCCAATCCGGAGAGAAAACAAATACAACCGCAGCGATCGCAAGACACGAAAAATGTTTCGTCTTGGAGGTCTTCCGTGCCCTCGTTACTGTTTGCATTCACAGGGGGAGGTTCTGCCCGAAGCAAAGGTGATGCACTGTGTCGTCCGGCAGATATCAGCGGTTGAGCATACACAGATGGCCGAAATGCCATTGTTAATCCTCATCCCGGCTGCTAACTGCCATACACTCCCTTATGAATGCCATTGTACACTGCGCGCATTTTTTTCGCAACCGTGGCACCTCCTTTGGGTGATATGCGGGTGACCCGGGCAGTTTTCCCGAGGCCGTCATGCGATACTGTAAACTTTAGTGGGAAATGTACATCAAAGATACCTTTATCATTCTTGAATACATGATTTCAATGTGTTAAATGTGCATGATCATAACTGGCAAGAGACAGTTGAAGTGGGGGGAAAGAGCAAAGAAAAAAAGGTGCGGGGAATTGGCGAGGTCCTGGGCACGGTCCGGTCTGCACGATGTACTGTACATTATCTATGCGATACACTACGCTGGGGGGGTGACTGTGCCAAAAACACCTCGGCATTCCAATGACGACACACGAGCCGCATGGGCGAAAGGGTACGAGCTAAGTTCCCAGATTATCACAATCGCCCTGGAGTTGGTATTGCCAGGTCTCTTTGGGTTCCTTGTCGATCGGTGGTTGGGATTTTTCCCCGTCGTTACCATCGTCGGCCTGGCCTTTGGATTTGCTGCCGGAACACTCCATTTTGTCTATTTTGCCAAGACACTAACCGGCACACCCAAAGAGGGCGATGTTTACAGACGCGAGCCGCCAGAACGGCCGAATGGATGAGCTAGCCCGAGATCAGGATACAACCTATGGTTAAGAGCAAACGGCCAAGGGACGCCCGTTGTGGTGTCGTGCCGCGAGGAAGCTGGCGAGATTTGCTCTGGTGTTTGGGAGTGTTAGCTGGGGTCCTGGGGCTGGCTTTTCTAATCCTGATAGCTTTTCTCTTCTTGATCACGGAGGATTTCCCCTCGGAGGTTGTGCGATCGACCGTGGCCTTGGCGATCTGCATGATTGGCGGACTCGCCGGTCTCGTCGTGATTTGCCTTGGCCAGAAGACGAATTGGAGTGTCTTTGCCCCGCTTCTTGCCTCGGGCGTTCGAACACTTTTCACGCTGTTGGTTTTAACGGCCGTGCTGCTAATGTCGGAAGGACTAGTCACCGTCCGAATGTTGCTGTATCTTATATTGTTTTACATTGTCATTATTTGGACCGAGACTTTTTTGTCGCTACGGACCTGCATGCGTTCCTCGGCTCCCATCAAGGAAACCGAGGACGCCACGAATGCCAGCCGTTCAGAGGTTAGGTTTTTCGATTCGGAGGCCAATTCGGGGGGATAGGTTTAGGTGGAGGCCGGCGGAAGATGGGATTGGATATCGCAGTCGCTGGGGAACATGTCAAGGATGCGACGGCCTTTCATCTGCCGTTCGGAATTCATTTTGACTTGCCGGTCATCGATCTGGGGGTCATTCAGCTCCGTGATGATGCGTTTCCTTTTCGCATTCTTGGCGCGGATTTTGGCATCCTAGAAATCCCCTTGCGGGTTCAGGTCACCAAGTTCATGGTGCTCGAACTCGCTGTCGCGGTGTTGATGTTTCTGGTTTTCGTGCCAATCGCCTGGCAACTGCGAGGTGGCCGTCCGCCCCGTGGAAGACTGATGACTTTCTTCGACGCAGTTCTCTGCTACATCCGGAACTACGTTGCGAAGCCGGCTATTGGGGAACACGAAGCGAGCCGATTTCTGCCGTTTTTGTGGAATCTGTTCTTCTTTGTCCTGTTTTGCAATCTGATGGGGCTTCTCCCATGGGCGGGGTCACCAACAGGTTCGTTAAGTGTGACTGCTGTCTTGGCGATTCTGACCTTTGGTGCTGTGGTTGGTGCGGGAATTCAGGAGCATGGCTTTCTGGGCTATTTCAAGGGCTTGGTCCCCCATATGGACCTTAAGGGCGGATTAGGGATGATCCTTAAGTTGATGCTATGGGTTATTGAGCTTGCCGGGTTGTGCATCAAGCACGCCGTGTTGGCCGTGCGTCTTATGGCAAACATGTTTGCCGGGCACCTCGTCCTGGCGGTGATCCTGAGTTTCATTGCGGCAGTTACCAGCATGTGGACGATCGTCTGGTTCGGTGTGACGGTTGCCAGTGTCGCTGGTCAGGTTGCCCTCATGATGCTGGAACTGTTTGTTGCTTTTTTGCAGGCTTATATTTTCACGTTTCTGGCGGCGCTGTTTATTGGTATGTCGGTGCATCAGCACTAGCCTAGGACGAGTTGAAACTGACTGCGTTGCTCGATACGGCTGAAGGATTCTGAAGGACCGTGAAGAGGTAAAGGCCGGTGTGGATAATCGCTACGTAGAGTATAAGAGGGGGGCGATCAGGGAACAACTAAAGCGTAATCGAGTTGAAGTGAATAGGGAATGGCCATTGTGCGGGCCAGGGAATTGAAGGGTTCTTGTTGGACAAAGGAGATTTTTCCCGTGAACAGGTGGCTTACAGCGTTAGCGTTGGGCCTGGTGTTGGCAACTGGTGGTCTTGTGGCTAGAGGAGAGGAGTCTGCGACTGCCGGAGCAACTGGATCGCCTGCTGCTGTGGCTCAGACTCAGGAAGTTGAGGCAAAGGGTGCTGAGCGGTTTTCAATCTTCTTCGGAGGTGCTTTCGGCGCGGGTTTGATTATTCTTGGAGCGGCGTTTGGCATCGGCCGGATTGGAAGCTCCGCCGTGGAGTCCATGGCCCGTCAGCCTGAGGTTGCCGGCAATATTCAAACGGCCATGATCATTTCGGCAGCCTTGATCGAAGGTGTTACATTCTTCGCCTTAATCGTGTGCCTGATAGCCCTCTTCTTCACTGGTTGAGACCGACACATGAGACTCCCTGGGCGAGAGCTATTCGCCGCTCGCCCAGGGGGGCATTTTGGGACCATCAGGGTTTGTTCAAGGGGACTTCGCTTCCATGTCTGTGAGCGGATCTTTGTAGGACGGAGTGAGTGCAGTATGGGATTATTCCGCCGGGTGATTCCGCTGGTGTTCGTTCTCGCCTTAGTCTGTGGTGGCCTCCGAGGTGCTGCCTATTGTTCTGAGGGTCACTCAGAACCCGGCGGCGAGGCCAGCGTTGCTGAAGCGGTGAATCCTCTGGATTTCAAAGGCGACCTCGCTTTGTGGACGGCGGTGGTGTTTGTAGGTGTTCTTGTGGTTTTGCGGGTTTTTGCGTGGAAGCCGCTCGTGGAAGCCCTCGACCAGCGGGAAAACCATGTGCGTCAGGAAATCCAGGAGGCCGAGAACGCGAGAGCTGCGGCGAAAGAGCTTCTAACAGAGTATCAGAGGAAACTGGCGGCAGTGGAGGGAGAGATCCGTGCCATGCTTGACCGGGCCAGGAAAGAAGCTCAGCAGACAAGCGAGGAGTTGATCGCAAAGGCTCGCCAGGAAGCGGAGGCTGAGTATCAGAGGAAGCTGGCGGAGATTGACCAGGCTACGGACCATGCCCTGAAGGAATTAACACAGCGGAGTGCGACTCTCGCTGTCGAATTGGCAGGGAAAATCATTTCGGCGAGGTTGGACCCGGCGGCGCACCAGCGGATGATCGAGCAGGCGTTGGGAACCATGGCCCAGATGCAGCCTCCCAAATTGAACTGAGACAATCTCGGGTGATCAGACCCGAATTGAGTGGGAAGCAACTCAGATTATGAGTCAGGATTTTGACACTCAAGACTCTCGATTTGCAGTGGAATTCGCCGGTGATGTCACCGTTGAGCGGATCGCCTCCGTCTATGGTGAGGCATTTCTCAACGTTGCCGAAAAAAGTCCTGAGGCGGACTCTCTGGTCGCGGAATTGGATTCCATTGTTGATGATGTGTTGAAACCATTTCCGCGTTTTGCGGAGGTTCTGGGATCGAACATTATTCCGCATGAAGAAAAAATCGGGATCATCGACCGGGTGTTCAAGGGACGGGTGTCCCCGTTGATCGTGAATTTCCTGAAAGTCCTGTCTCGGCGGGGACGGCTGGATATTTTCCTTCCAATTGTTCGGGCCATTCACGAAGAGATGGATCGGCGGCGCGGTGTCGTTCCCGTTCGGATTGTGACAGCGGCGCCGATGGACGAAAAGCTGTCGCAGCAACTGGAGGATCGCCTCCGAGGGTTGGTTAAGGGACAGCCCCGGATTTCGCATCGCATCGATCCGCGTGTCATCGGCGGGATCGTGATCGAAATTGGCGACAAAGTTATCGATGCATCTGTGTCGGCCCAGTTGGAAAGACTGAAAAAGCAAATCATTGATAGGAGTGCCCATGAGATTCAAAGCCGACGAGATCGCTTCAGTTATTCAACAGGAAATTGAGCAGTACGAGGCGAGGATAGACGTTCGTGAAATCGGGCGGGTTCTCGAAGTCGGGGACGGCATTGCCCGTGTTTACGGCTTATCCGGCGTTATGGCCGGGGAAATGGTGGAGTTCCCTAACGGTGTTCGAGGCTTGGCGTTCAACCTCGAAGAGAATTCGGTGGGAGTGATTATTCTGGGTGACTTCCTGGCAATTCAGGAAGGAGATGAGGTTCGCAGCACGGGAGAGTTGTTGAGTGTTCCCGTCGGGGATGCCGTTTTGGGACGTGTTATCGACCCACTTGGGAATCCCCTGGATGGTCTCGGGCCTGTTGCGACCACAGAACGGCGACCCGTCGAAAGCAATGCACCGGGGGTTGCTCACCGCCAACCTGTCAAAGAGCCTCTTCAGACGGGCATCAAGGCGATCGATTCGATGACGCCTATTGGTCGCGGTCAACGAGAATTGATCATCGGTGACCGGAAAACTGGAAAAACGGCCATTTGCATCGACACGATCATCAATCAGAAGGGAACAGGGGTCAAGTGTTTTTACGTGGCCATCGGCCAAAAGGAATCCACAGTTGCGCAGATTGTGGATGTTCTCCGCCGTTACGGCGCAATGGAGTACACCACAGTGATCGTAGCTGGAGCCAGCGATCCCGCACCCCTCCAATACGTGGCGCCTTATGCGGGTTGTGCTATGGCCGAGTACTTCATGTACAAGGGCGAACATGCTCTTGTCGTGTATGACGACCTGACGCGGCAGGCGCAGGCCTATCGCCAACTATCCTTGCTCATGCGACGGCCGCCGGGTCGGGAGGCTTACCCGGGCGACATCTTCTACTGTCATAGCCGTCTTCTTGAGCGCGCTGCCAAATTGAGTGACGAGCTTGGAGGTGGATCGCTGACGGCCCTCCCGATTGTCGAGACGTTGGAAGGTGAGGTTTCGGCCTATATTCCGACAAATGTGATCTCGATCACTGATGGCCAGATTTATCTTCAGCCAGACTTGTTTTTTGCGGGCCAACGGCCGGCCATGAACGTGGGGATTTCGGTTTCTCGGGTCGGTGGCAAGGCTCAGATCCCAGCAATGAAAAAAGTGGCTGGGGGATTGCGACTTGACTTAGCGGCATTTCGCGAACTGGAAGCTTTTGCCCAATTGGGAACAGAGCTGGACCCCGCAACCCAGGCACGTCTCGACCGTGGATATCGAATGACAGAGCTTTTGAAACAGCCGCAGTATCAACCGATGCACGTGACCGATCAGGTGCTCGTCATTTACGCGGGAACAAAAGGTTATCTCGATCCCATCCCTGTCACGGAGGTTCGCAACTGGGAGAAGGATTTCCTGGATTTTGTGCACCGTGACCATCAAGCGCTGTGGCAGCGGATTACCGACACGAAACAGCTGGATTCAGAAACCGAAGAGAAGTTGGTAAGTGTCCTCGAAGAGTTTAACCGGCAGTACCTGTCCAAGCTTAAGGCGTCATCGGCTAGTTGAGGTCCGACGCAGGGATCGGTTTACGAGGGATGGGTTGGCTTGCCAAACTCGAAGAGGTTGTTGGAAACATAAGATGGAAGTAGTTCTGCACGTATGGCGAAGGCAAGAGCGTTAGAACGAAGACGGCGTTCGGTTCGGAATATCCGCAAGATCACGCGGACCATGGAGTTGATCTCCACCGCGCGCTTCAAGCGGGCGATGGATCGGGCGCTGGCCGCGTCGGCATACACCCAGCGACTTACGAATCTCCTGCGGCACCTTGTTCAAGCCGGGACCGAGATCAGTCATCCGCTGATGCAGTCGCGCCCTCAGACACGCAATGCACTTGTCCTGGTTTTAACATCCAATCGGGGCTTGTGTGGTGGGTTTAATTCGGGCGTGCTGCGTCTTGCACTTGCCCATTTGCGGTCTCTGCGGACCAAGGTCGAGAACACACGTGTCGAAGTCTCCGGGAAACGTGGGATTTCCGCTTTTAAATATCGGCGGATCCCCGTTGACGAACGATTCACTCATTTCGATGCCCGACCGCAGTTTGAGGACGTGGAAAAACTGGCTGTGCGATACTGGGATGCCTTTTCAAAAGGTGAAATTGACCAGATTGATGTGGTATATACCAAGTTCGAGTCGGCAAGTCGCCAGTATCCGGTGGTCGAGACGCTACTGCCCTTAAGCAGCCTGAACATGGAGGAGGAGAACGGACCTCTCCATGCCGTGGAATACGAATTCCTGCCATCTCCTGAAAGCATTCTGGAAGAGATTGTACCAACGGCGTACAAAATGCGGTTGTTTCGCTGTTTTCTGGAATCGGCCGCAGCGGAACAAATCGCCCGGATGGTGGCCATGAAGTCGGCGACCGAAAACGCCGACACTATGCTAGCCAACCTGAGCATCGCATACAATCGAGCGCGGCAAACCCAGATTACGTCGGAGATCCTGGAAATCGTCAGTGGTGCCGAAGCTCTCGAAAAGCAATGATCGGGATCGAGACTTTATCACGGTTGTGAGTGGGTTGCCAGAACTGAATTTCACCAAGGAACGAGAGCGGTTATTGAGGTCACGCAATGATGAATGCAACGGCAACATCGGAACGTCCGAAGGCGGACGTCGTTCGAGAGCCTAACTATGGGCGAATCACACAGGTGATAGGCTCCACATTTGATGCCGAGTTCCCAGAACATCGTCTGCCGGCAATTTACAATGCCGTCAGGATTCAGGAACAGGTCAAGGGCATCCAAATCGATTTGACGGGGGAAGTCCAGCAGCATTTGGGTGGCGGTCGGGTAAGGTGTGTCGCCCTCGGAAGTACCGATGGATTGGTCCGAGGGATGAAATGTCTCGACACGGGTGGGCCGGTCAAGGTCCCGGTTGGAAAAGGCATCCTGGGGCGGGTTTTCAATTTGCTGGGACAACCGATCGATGATCGGGGGCCGGTTGAGGCCGAAGACTGGTGGCCCATTCACCGGGAAGCTCCACCGGTTACTGATCTTTCCACGAAGGTGGAAATCTTCGAGACAGGCATCAAGGTGATTGACCTGCTGACCCCGTTTGTTCGCGGTGGCAAGGCAGGCCTGTTCGGCGGTGCGGGATTGGGAAAAACGGTCATCCTCACAGAACTGATTGCCCGTATTGCCACATCGCACGGGGGATATTCGGTCTTTGCCGGTGTGGGCGAAAGAACCCGTGAAGGAAACGACCTGTGGTTGGAAATGCAAGAGGCCAAGATCGGAACAACGGGCCGAAAGGTCATCGAGCAGACGTGCATGGTCTTTGGACAAATGAATGAGCCGCCGGGGGCGCGACTTCGTGTTGCTCTGTCGGCACTGACCATGGCTGAATTCTTCCGCGATACAACGGGGACGGATGTGCTGCTCTTTATTGATAACATCTTCCGTTTCTCCCAGGCAGGGAGTGAAGTCTCGGCACTCCTCGGTCGCATGCCATCCGCCGTGGGTTATCAGCCAACGTTGGCTACGGAAATGGGTGCCTTGCAGGAGCGAATCACTTCGACGTCCCGAGGGGCAATCACGTCTGTTCAGGCAGTCTATGTTCCGGCAGATGACCCCACAGATCCGGCTCCGGCAACCGCGTTCGGTCAGCTGGATGCGTTCATTTACCTGGAACGAGCGATTGCGGAGAAGGGGATTTATCCGGCTGTGGACCCGCTGGCGTCATCGAGTCGGTTGCTTGATCCGCAATATGTGGGGCAGCGGCATTACAACATTGCGCGTCGTGTCCAGCGAATTCTCCAGCGTTATCGAGAATTGCAGGACATCATCGCAATCCTGGGCGTGGAAGAACTGAGCGAAGAAGATAAGCTTGTTGTCCATCGTGCCCGTCGCATCGAACGGTTCCTCTCGCAGCCGTTCCTTGTGGCCGAAGCCTTTACGGGCCGACCAGGGGAAATCACGCCTTTGTCGGAGACCATTCGGAGCTTCGAGGAGCTTGTGGACGGTAAATGGGACCATCTTCCCGAACAGGCCTTTATGTATGTCGGCGCCATCGAACAGGCCGCGGAACAAGCTGAACGGATGAAGGTTGAAGCAAAATCCAAAGCCTGAGAAATGCTTATTGCGGTACTTGCCAATGTCCTAAAGTGTGCTGATCATGGCCGAACTCGAGTGTATCATCGTCACGCCCGAAAGAAAGGTTCTCCAGGAACCTGTTGACGCCGTCATTGTGCCGCTCTTTGATGGTGAATTGGGAGTTTTTCCCCAACATGCTCCGATGATTGGGCGGCTGGGTGCTGGAGAAGTGCGAGTCCGGCAAGGGGATGATCTCAAGCGATTTTATGTCGAAGGAGGGATTGTCGAGGTCTTTGGAAAGACCGTTTCCATCATCACAACGCGGGCGCTAAAAGCCACAGATATTGCACCGGATGAGATTCACGGGGAGCTGGGGACACTCGTATCGCAGAGGATCGCAGGGGAAGAAGAGCTTGAGAAGCGAGAGCAAGAACTGTGTCGGCTACGGGCAATGCTCCGTGTCGCGAGACGTTCTGCTCGCTCTTCGGCTGGTTGAAGCCACTGTGGTCTAAGAAAAGCGTCTGTGAGGTATGTCTCGCTCAGTGTTGCGCTAACGAGTCAATCTGGTGTGTGCTTTGACGCGAAATACTCGTCGCTGGACCATCCCGCCCTTCGTAGTTCATTGCTTTCACCCCGTGGGGGCGATTTTGATATTTTGCCTCCTGTTACTCATCTTCTTTCGTGATGCCTTCTTCAATGGTTCGATTCCATTGTTTCGTGATGGCGGCAATTTTTTCTTTCCTCTTTGGACATATCTGACCGGGGAGTACCGGCAAGGACGATTACCCCTGTGGAATCCCTACATTAATCTTGGGGCGCCTCTCGCTGCCGAGAACAGTTGCGCGGCCTTCTATCCCGGGATGGCCATCCTGGCTTTGCCGGTTCCCTTCAAGACTGCGTATCTCGTTTTCTTGCTTGTTCATTTAGGCGTGGGCGCCTGGGGGATCGTGCGTTTGGCCCGAAAATGTGGCGCCACGACCGCAGGTGCGTTTCTGGCCATGCTTTCGTATCCTTTTTCCGGCTACGTCCTGTTCCAAATCTACAATCCCATTTTCCTGGTCAGCGCTGCCTGGCTGCCTTGGGCTGTCGATGCACTGTTAGAGATTGTTCTACGAACAGGTGCGAGTCTTAAGGATTTCTACGTTAAGAACGAAACACATCAGGGAACGAAGCTCCCAACTCAAGTTTGGATCTCGTTTTGGGATCAGGTTGCGCCAGTCACCCGCTTTGGCGTGTTTCTTTCCCTCATGGTTTTGGGAGGCGACCCACAGACAGCATATCATTGTGTCATTCTGGCGTGTGCCACCTGGATTATCCAAATCATGCGCACTCTCAGAAATCGCCTGCGGGGAAGAAAAGACCCTTCTCGCCTGACGTCGGTACTTGGCGTGGGTCTTTTTCTGGGGGCAGCCATGGTCATTGCATTCTTGTTAGCTGCCATTCAGATCATTCCCACAGCGGCCTATACCTCCGTTAGTGAACGTGAGCTTCTCAAACCATCGGTATCCAGGTTAGTACCCAAGACGTGCAAGAACAGTGAGTTTCAGAATGGCAATAGCATGTCCGACACGGCGCTGGCCAGCACGGCCCGCAAACGGCATGAATCGCTATGGGATCGCGTTATTTACGACTTTAGTACGCCGGCCTATCGCTGGATCGAGTTCATCTGGCCGGGTTTTGGTGGTCGTCCTCTGCCCAATAACACACGCTGGCTCGCAGCGTTTGTAGCCGAAGGACGATGGTGGACACCATCCATGTACATGGGCCTTTTCCCGTTCTTGCTGGCAGTCCTCGGGATGCAATTTTGGCCAGCCCGAAACAAACGGCTGGCGGCCCATCCTGGAGGATTGTGCGAAACCAAACCACCCGTGGTGTGTCTCCAATCACAGTCGATGGAACGAGTGCGAATCTGGCTTTCCTGGGTCTCTGTCGTTAGCTTGCTGGCTGCCACAGGATGGTACGGCCCAGCGGGGCTGTTCGAGGGATTGCAGGCTTGCAGCGCTAAGCACCCGGACGCGGTCACCGTCTTGCCGCCTGTAGGAGGGATCTATTGGATGCTCACGCAGGTTGTGCCGGGCTATGAGTTCTTTCGCTATCCCTCGAAATGGTTAGTTATCGCCACCATGGCCCTTTCCGTTCTCGCCTCTCTTGCCATCAGTCGAATCGATGCCAATCACATCCGCCGCCTAACCTGGCTTTCAATGAGTATCATTGTCTCCGCCATATGTTTGCTCGCGATAGCTTCCTTTATTCCGCGGCTCTGGGATTACACGGCGCGTCATGCTCCAGTGGATCCAGTTTTTGGGGCTTTTGAACCAAAACAGGCGAAATTGGAGGTTATCACCGGTCTGGCCATCGTGGGCGGCTTAGCCGGTGCTTGGTTGTGCATTGCACATCGCGTGCCACAGAGGTTTTTACCGATCGCCATCTTGTTGCTCACGGCTTGTGATCTGGTTTTCCAGAATGGCTGGTTGATCTTGCCCGTGCGTGCTGAGGAGTCACCAAAGCTCGCTGGCCACCCTCAGCCACCAACTCGCTTTTGGCAAAAATGGTGCGAATACCCTAAAGAATGGGTTGCGCCATCGACCAACCGGATCCAGGAACTTTATGATTGGGAAAAAGCCTCTTCGGCAGTTCGTTGGGGTATGGTAACCGGTCATGCTCCGTTGCAAAGCTACGGGACCCTTGTTCCCGCCGACTATTATGCATTTTTGGCAATCCTCCATGAGTATATGAATCGGCATAGGCTACCAACCCCACCGCGGGAGACACTAAAGCTCCTGGGAGCTTTACCGACTGGTGATGTCAATATGCCAGATGATCGGAAGAGCAGCCCCGGCATGGCGCGAGATTCATTTTGTGAAAACCACTATTGCTTCTTGAGTCATGATTGGGTGAATCTCACAACGCAGGAACTCAGCCAGTCGGATACGTGGACCCTCACAGAAAGCGTATTCTTCCCTTTGGGACGGCCAAGAAGTCTGTCGGATCCGGTCGTTGTTGAAACTTCCGATGCAGATTGGCAGCGATTTCTTGGGCAAACGGGCAGGAAAAACGAGGAATCGACGGCAACAACAGTGAAGGAGCGGTGTCACCTCGAGTCTTTTCGAGCAGGCGACGTTGTGATTGGTGTCTGTCTAAGAAAGCCCGGAATTGTGGTCGTGCGCGAGCAGTTTATGCCTGGGTGGCACGTTACCGTGACATCGCAAGATCGAACCATGACTTGGTCCACTTCTCCTTTACGAATCAATCGGATCATGATGGGAGTCGCCCTTCCGCCAGGAGAATGGCAGATCACCTGGACCTATCGTGATCCCGGGCTTAAGCTTGGGACGGTGCTTTCTGGCGTGGCTTGGTTCGGCCTCGCCTTCCTGGCGATAGGCCGACGAATTAGCCTCGCGTGTCGTCAACGATGCGCGGTCGGGTAATCGACCTTGTCGTCTTACCGGACGACGTTCAACAACAACTCGGATGCAGCAGTACCCAGATTTTTCGGGCTACTTTGCTCGTACCGCGTCCGGCGACCGTGGTTCCTCCGCCAAACTTGTTTCAGGCCTAAGGTCTTCGCAATGCTCGCCGCGAATCCTTAAATTAGGCCGTTCCAGCGTCACGGTCGAATGAGGCGGGACGGATCGAGTTAACCACACGCTCGAGCCGATCACCGAGTCATGCCCGACAACAGTTCGGCCACCCAAAACCGTGGCGTTGGCATAGATTACCACCCGGTCTTCAATCGTGGGGTGTCGCTTGGTCCCGCGCACAAGGCGGCCTTCCGCGTCGGTCGGGAAACTCAAAGCCCCAAGTGTGACACCCTGGTAAAGCTTGACGTGATCCCCAATCTCGCATGTCTCCCCAATGACGACACCCGTGCCGTGATCAATGAAGAAATGGGAACCGATTCGGGCGCCGGGATGAATATCGATCCCGGTTCGACCGTGCGCCCATTCGGTCATCATCCGGGGAATCAGGGGAACCTGAAGTTCATGAAGCAGATGGGCCAGCCGGTACACCGTGACGGCCTCAAAACCCGGGTAACAAAGAATGACTTCATCGAGCGACTTGCATGCGGGGTCCCCGTCATGGGCGGCCTGCACGTCCAGGGCGAGAATCTTGCGCAATTCTGGGAGTTGCTCAAGGAACGCCAGCGTTTTGGCCTGTCCCAGGGCTTCGAAGTCTGCCAGCCGGACCGGATCGCACTCGGCAGCGTGATTGGCCTCATGCCGTAAAGCGCGGGCAATCTGCTGCGTCAGTAAGTCGTGCAACTTGTCCACTAGGTCTCCTACATAGTAGGTCACATTCCCCATGTGAAGACCATCACGACGACGGTAACCGGGAAAGAGGATTTCTTTCATCCACTCAGTGGCTTGGACGACTGCTTCGTAGTTGGGCAACGGACAGTGCCCCAGATGGCTCGTTGAACCATGGGTTCGATAGGTCTCTACCAAACGTTCCGTGATATGGGGGAGTTTCTCTTTAAGTCGAAAGTCAGAAGCCATGTGTCATCCTCGGCTCAGGTTTGCGCTTCGTGGTCCTTTACCTCTCGTTCAAAATCAAGGTGGCCTCGCTACCTAGGATGGAAATCGACCAACTTTGCGTTTGGGAGGTGAACTTAAAACGAGCTTCAGGCTGATGGCGGAAAATACGAGATACTGTCCGGTGCTAGACCGGACAGCAACACAGGCAAAGCGGGCAACGGAGGGAAGATGGCGATAATGGGCACATGTTAAAAAACGCCTAAAAATCCCCGTGGTCGATGCACTAATTTATGTTATGCCCATTTGGCAAAAAAGCAAGCGTACCAAGCCTCTTAATCTTGGTTTCGTCGAGTGTTCCCTGAAACTCGGGAAAAGCTCCTAGGTCGCGCAGAATTTGTTTATTTTACCCAAGGCGATTCAGTATTCACAGACCTCACAGATTCGCCAGCTTCGTTTCTTCGCGGGATCGGTTGGGTATAAACTCGTTACGGATGGTTGTCCTGAACAGTCTAAAAGTTCACCGTTCCCTCATAAATGCGCCGGTCCCGCGAGCTTTTCGCCTTGTTGAGGGCCGCATCAGCCGCTCTTAAAAGCTGTTCGCTTAACTCAGGTTTCCACGCTGAAATGGGCTGAACAACCACGTAACCTGCACTCGCCGTCACAGGTTGGGCAATTTCCGGAAAACGTAACTCGATCTGACTTCTCACCCGGTCAACGAGTCGCTGGGCGATGGTCCTTTCCGGGAGAACGACGGCAAGCGCTATCTCGTCCCCTCCCCAGCGTGCCAGAAGGTCCTCCTTCCGGCAAGCGATCTGCATTTTTCGGGCAACTGATTTCAGGACTTGATCGCCGAAAGCGTGTCCTAACCGGTCATTGATTATTTTGAAGCCGTCGAGGTCAAAAAGGGCTACCATCAAGAAACTGGCCTCTTCCAAGGCTTTTTCCCATAATCTCTTGATGCCAACATTCCAACCACGACGGTTCGCCAACCCTGTTAACGGGTCACGAGCTGCGATTGACTGCAGCGATCTCATTAAAGATCGCTTTCTTCGCAAGCAACGCCTGAGTCGCAGGTTCTTTGTCAAGAGGGCCACAATAACACGCAAGTCTTTGGGATCGCAGTTTGGTGAGACTTGGATTCCGTCTTGACCCGTCGCTCCGACTCGGAGGACCGTGCTTAGGCGGTGGTCGAGGAAAGTCTTACCCCGAGTCTCACAAAGATCGAGGAGTTCGCACCTCGTGAGGGCAGTATCCGTCACGATTAGGGCCAAAGCTGCTCGACCAGAATGGGAACTTGCGCGCGCGTCTTGCAACGGTGCCGCTTGGTTGGGTGGGGCGTCTCGAAGATCGCAGTCAACTGTTATCAATTCTGAAACACCCTCCGTCGGACGAAGGACCAATTGCAGACGGTCTATCATGTCCCTGGACCCGACCAAGAAAACCGTCAACTGCGATCGGCTGTGCATGTTGAAAACTCCCGCACAACGTCTTCCCGAGAGATTATCCAGCCCTCTGGCATTCTCTGAAAGCATATGGTCCTTGCGGTCTCGACGCGTAAGCTTTAGAATCGTGGACTAAATGACTCCATAATCGAATCGGATCGCTGCGGATTGGGAACGGCAGCAGCGTCATAAACCTGCCAGGTTCAGGTGGCAATCCGATTACGAAGTGGAGTTGCTTAGATTGATTTTACGCTGGTTGAACCCCGTCGCGTCTATTGTCTTGGACACGTAGAACAAGTCTGGCGACTTAAGGAACACGGTACTGTTCGGTTTTCTTACTGCGGGTTCTCTGTATGGATGACATCCAGGCCAAACTGGCGCCGTTTCGAGCGCGATGGAACAGACCTCATCTTTTGACTCTTGAAGAGCTTACACGTGACGAACTCCTGTGCATTTTGGACGCCGCGGAGGTTTTCCGGGAGGCATTTGATCAGGGGTTCCGAAAATGGCCGGTCCTTGCCGGCAAGACATGTGTCAATCTTTTCTTTGAAAACTCGACACGGACGCGTAATAGTTTTTCATTGGCTGCCCGGCGACTTGGGGCCGATGTTGTGGATTTTGCAGCTTCCACGAGCAGTCTTTCAAAAGGCGAAACCGTGGTTGATACGGCCCGTAATCTTGAGGCCATGGGAATTGAGGCGGTCATTGTGCGGCACAGCACGCCGGGGACACCCCACCTCTTGGCCAATCACTTGCGGTGTTCGGTGATCAACGCGGGAGACGGCGCCCATGAGCACCCGACCCAGGGACTTCTCGACATCATGACGATTCGACGTCGTTTGGGACGCATTGAGGGGCTGACTGTTGCTCTTATTGGGGACATAGCCCACAGCCGTACCGCGCGTTCCAATATCTGGGGACTTACCAAACTGGGTGCACACGTCATCGTGTGTGGCCCTTCGACGTTGGTGTCTCCGCTTTGGCAGAAGTTGGGGGTCGAGTATTCGTACAACCTGGACGACATCCTTCCCCGAGTGGATGTTCTCAACTTGTTGAGAATTCAGTTTGAGCGTCAGACTCGTCGTCCCTTTCCTTCGGTGCGTGAATACGCCAGTCTCTACGCGATGAATGCCGTACGGTTATCGCGAGCGAGACCGGATATCTTGATCATCGCACCAGGACCCATCAATCGTGGTGTGGAAATCACGGCGGATGTTGCCGATGGACAGCATTCGGCGATTCTGGATCAGGTCACCAATGGCGTGGCGATTCGAATGGCGGTTCTGTGGCTCCTTACGGGACGACAAACGCAGTGAGGAGTAGTCAGTTTATCAATTGAAGAAACGTTATCGAACGAAGAGCTTGCAGGCCAGGTAAACGTCCATGGAGAGACTCTTAATTCGCGGCGGTCGAGTCGTCGATCCAAGTCAGGATTTGGATCGGGAGATGGACATTTTGATTCAGGGGGGGCAAATCGTGGAGTACGATCCCCCTGTCCGCGGCGACGAGGTTGTCATCGACGCCAGAGGCAAAATTGTTTCGCCTGGCCTGATCGATATGCATGTTCATCTTCGCGAACCAGGTCATGAAGAAGACGAAACGATTGCCACCGGAACAGCCGCAGCCCTGGCGGGAGGCTTCACGTCGATCGCCTGTTGCCCAAACACTGATCCGCCGATTGATACACCCGCGACAGTGGAATTCGTTCGACAGAAAGCGGCCCGGGCAGACAATTGCCATGTGTTTGTGATGGCATGTGTGAGTAAAGATCGCCAGGGGCAAGAGCTGGCTGAGATCGGCCAATTGGTGGCCGCCGGCGCCGTTGCGTTCACGGACGATGGGGCGGCTGTCTATGATCCTGAGCTTATGCGGCGTGCCTTTGAATATTGCTTGATGTTTGACAAACCCGTCTGTAATCACTGTGAGATCCCAGAGTTGACCCGAAATGGAGTCATGCACGAAGGTTTGATCTCGCTCATTTTGGGGCTTCCCGGGATTCCGGCCGCGGCGGAATCCGTCATGGTCGCGAGGGATATTGCCCTGGCCGAGGCTACCGGCGGGCGGCTCCATGTGATGCATGTTTCGACATTGGACAGCATAGAGGCCATTCGGCGGGCAAAAAATCGTGGAGTCCGGGTCACTGCGGAAGTCACGCCCCATCACTTTACCCTGACCGACGAAAGTCTGCGAACCTTTGATTCCAATTTCAAGATGAATCCACCCCTGCGGTCGCGTGACCACATGGATGCGTGCATTAACGGTTTGCGGGACGGCACGATCGACGTGATTGCCTCGGACCATGCCCCACATGCTAAAGAGAAGAAGATGCAGGAATTGGATCGAGCACCCTTTGGGATCGTTGGGTTGGAGACGAGTCTCAGTCTGGTCGTTACGAAGCTCATCAAGCCGGAGATTCTCACGTGGAGTCAGGCGCTTGCCAAAATGACCATCAATCCGGCAAGAATTCTGGGACTGAATAAGGGAACACTCGCCATTGGCGCTGACGCCGATGTGACCATTATTGACCCCAACTTTTCATGGGTGGTTGACCCCGACAAGTTCCTTTCTAAGGCTCGCAATACACCATTCGCCGGGTGGCAGCTTGAGGGCCGAGCAACGGACGTCATTGTTTCGGGTACAATTAAATACAGACTCGGACCATAATGACCGATTGATCCCTCAAGCGCGGTTTTTTTCTTTAGCAGGTCGAGCCGGCAGATAAACGTTGGTTCTCCCGGCGTGTTGCACGACAGCAAAAATGATTCGGTTCTTGATCGACGGCTATAATTTTCTCAATGCCTCGGGAATTGAGAGCCACAACACAGCCCTGCCAGCGGGGACTCCTTTGGAACGCAGTCGCCTGGCCATGCTTGAGTTTCTCGTGACTCATCTGACGCAAGAGGAAATTGCGGATACTGTCGTTGTGTTTGACGCTCGGTATGTTTTTCGACCTCACGCAGCGGAATTCACATATCATGGATTAGTCGTTCGCTTCGCCGTAGGTTATCCCGATGCGGATTCTCTTGTAGAGCGCATTATTCAGGAACATTCATCCCCCAAACACCTGACAGTCGTTTCGAGCGATCACCGGATTCAGAGGGCGGCACGCCGACGCCGTGCCAAGTTCGTGGATAGCGAATTGTGGTATCAGCAGTTGTCCGCAAGACGGCTCCATCATGGGCAGAGGGAGCAGCCTCCGGACACGAAGCTGGAAAAGGAAACGGTGGAACTCTCCCCGGAAGAATTAAAGCAATTGCTGGAGGGGTATCCTTTACCAACTCATTCGACAGAGAATGCTCGCATTCCTTCTATTGAGGTAAGCAACTCTACTACCAAGGAATCTGAAGAAACTGCAACATCTGGGGAGGAGAACATTCAAAATCGGGATGAGACGTCTGGTTCGTCATCCTCCGAGCCAGCGACTCCAGTCCTGTCCGTCGAACAGTGGGCCAAACAAATGGGGTTTTCGCCGGAGGAACTCAATCTTCCCATCGAATCACTCAAGGATGTTGCACAGACGGTCAAGAAACCGCGACGCCGATCCAAGATGTGATTCAGACAGCACAGATCAATCTGTGGAGTCATGACGACACATTCACAGTAACCTACCGGTCCGGACGTGTCTGCGAATGCTGCTGATTGAATATTGACACGCTAACGCCGCTAGGCCTTAGATCGGGTGATCCGGTTGATTGCCTTGTCGGCGATATCTTTACGGCACCACTTGCCAGGCCAGTTAATGCATTTCACCGCCGCATATGCCTGATACTTGGCCTTGGCAATGTTATCTCCCAATGCTGTAACACCCAAGACTCGCCCGCCAGAGGTAACGACCTGGCCATCACGAATCGCGGTTCCCGCATGGAAGACTTTGACATCTGGGAGTTTGGCTGCCTCTTCAAGTCCAGAAATGGGGAAGCCTTTCCTGTATTCTCCCGGATAACCTTCGCTGGCCATGACGACGCACACGGCAGGCCGGGGATCCCATTCCAGGGGCTCCACCTGATCGAGCCGACCATCGACAGCCGCGACGAGAATGGCCGCCAGATCCGATTTGAGTCGCATCATGAGCGGCTGACATTCGGGATCTCCAAAGCGGGCATTGTATTCTAGCACCCGCGGTCCCAGGGGCGTGATCATGAGTCCCGCGTAAAGGACCCCCTGGAATAGCCGCCCCGTTTTTTTCATGGCATGCACAGTCGGCACAAGAACATTCGCTTCGATCCAGTGCAACATCTCGTCGGTGACAACAGGTGCAGGACTGTAGGCGCCCATACCTCCCGTGTTTGGACCAGTATCCCCGTCGTAGGCGGGTTTGTGATCTTGGGCTGGCTGAAGCGTAACGATCGTCCTTCCATCGGTGATGGCCAACACGCTGGCTTCTTCCCCATCGAGTCGCTCTTCGATAACTAGACGGTTTCCAGCGGCCCCGAAGGCTTTTTTCTCTGCGATTTTCTCGACAGCGGCTAGGGCCTCCTCCCGGTTCTTACATACGATCACACCTTTTCCTGCGGCCAATCCGTCGGCTTTGACGACAATCGGGACGTCTTCCCGGTCCAGGAGGTACTGCCGTGCGGATTCCGGGTCGGAAAAAACTTGAAACTCGGCCGTCGGAACGTTCGCGCTTCGCAGGAGCTGCTTGCAAAAGACCTTACTCGATTCCAACTCAGCCGCTTCTTTGCTGGGACCAAAGATTCGGAGTCTTTCCGCACGAAAAGCATCGACAATTCCCGCCGCCAATGGCGCCTCTGGCCCAACGACCGTAAGCTCAACCCTGTTCTCTCTGGCAAATCGTATCAGTCTTGCGAAATCCATTTCTGGAATAGAGACATTCTCAGTGTCTTCCGCGGTCCCGGCATTGCCAGGAGCCACGAAGACCCGGTTGACCAACGGACTTTTCTTGAGTTTCCAAGCAAGGGCGTGCTCGCGTCCGCCACTGCCAATGACCAGGATGTTCATTGACTCGAGACTCCGTCGTTTACTCAGCGTGGCCTGAACTGTTACTGTTTACCAAAAGCTGATTCTAGGGGATGGGCGCAAGACTGGAAAGGACGCCTTTCCTGGGGGTAATAGCTGTCAGATTGACAGGGTGTCCTCTGGTCTGAGGCAACAAGGGCTTTGTCAGTTCGAGCGCCGCTCGGAAGATGCTTTTCGCTGTGTCCCGCGTACGAAAAGTCCTATTTTCCGTCGAATCCAAGTGATGAGGTCCTGTGGAAGTGTCCGAAGAAACTTTATGGTTTCGGCAAACTCTGCGGAAACTCTCCATAGGAAACGGGGCGATAAGATAGTAAAATGATTGTTTTGGGCAAGCCAGAAAGCTTGTTGTCAAACCATGCCGAGCGTTACCGCAAAGAAATCCCGCGTTTCGAGCCACCAGAACATTTCCAAGAACGGGCGAGGAGATTCTCCGTCGCGATTGGATAGTGTGATGACAAAAAATGGAGTTCACACAAAGGAAGTTGGGGGATACCGTGATCGACCGTGGATCCCGCGCTTCTGGGATGGTATTACCTTCTTCGGTTGGGTCAAGGTGATGGTCGATCACCGATTCCGAATTGCGCCTCGGCGGATCGGGATGGCGGTCCTTATCACGTTCATTGGTTTGTTCAATTCGTTTCTGGCCTTCATTCAGGAATTGATTCTGGGAAGGAAAATAAGAAAGACTCAACTCCCCGCCGACCCGATTTTCATCATTGGGCATTGGCGGTCGGGGACGACACTCCTGCACGAGATGTTCATCCTCGATCCCCGACTCGGCTTTCCTGACAGCTACGCCTGTTTCGCGCCGAATCATTTTCATATTTCACGGCCTTTTCTGGCCCCGTTGCTTGGCCTCTTAATGCCGAAGATGCGGCCTATTGACAACATGCCGTTCGACTGGAACAGACCTCAGGAGGACGAGTTCGCCCTGTGCAATATAGGTTTGCCATCCCCCTACTTGAGTTTGATCTTTCCCAACGAGAAACCGCGCTATGATCAGTATCTGACGTTGGAAGGGCTTACTGAGTCACAACTCGCGCGATGGAAGCGAGGCTTTCTCTGGTTTCTGAAATCGGTCACATTTCGCAATCCGCGGCGAATGGTCTTGAAGTCTCCTCCGCACACATGTCGAATCCGTGTGCTTCTCGACATGTTTCCCCGCGCCAAATTTGTTCACATCTATCGTGACCCTTACGCTGTTTTTCCTTCGACAGTCAATCTCTGGAAGCGGCTATCCACAGATGAGGCTCTTCAAGTTCCCCATCATCAAGGACTGGAAGAGCGTGTCTTCAGTATGTTTTGCAAAATGTATGAGGCCTTCGAGAGAGATCGAAAGCTGCTTCCGCCCAAACAGTTTGCCGAGGTGAGTTACGAGGCACTGGTGGCCGATCCTGAGGGGGAGATGGAACGGCTTTACCGGGAGTTAGACCTTGGTGATTTCGAGCTGCTCCGTCCCCATCTGGCCCGGTTCGTGGCCGAAAGGGCAAATTACAAGCGAAACCGGTTCGAACTTGCTCCGGCCTTGAGAGCTGAGATTGCTCGCCGCTGGCGGTTCTTCTTCGAGAAATACGGCTATCCGATCGAACACCCGGACCTGCCCGAGTCGCCGTGTCCTGCGGATGCGGTGTCTCCTCGCAAGAATGTGGGGAATTAATGTCGGCGGCTCGCCCTTGTATAGGTACCTAAGCTGCTTTGGGTAAGGGAGGTTTCTTGCCTTTGAGGTGGTAAACGTAGGCGAGTACTTCTGCCACCGCAGCATAAAGTTCCTGGGGAATCGGCTGATTGATCTCAACAGTTCGATACAAGGCCTGCGCGAGGGGTTTCTTTTCGATAACTGGCACGCCGTGCTGTTCGGCGAGACGACGAATTCTCTGGGCCATCAGGCCTGCGCCTTTGGCCACAACGATAGGGGCGGCCATCTTCTCTGGATCGTATTGAAGGGCCACAGCCAGTTCTGTCGGGTTGGTCACCACCACGTCGGCTTTGGGAACGGCCTGGTTGACGCGATTGAGCATGAGTTGTCGTTGGACCACTTTCCGCCGCGCCGCTATTTGGGGATCTCCTTCCAGATTCCGCATTTCTTCCCTGAATTCCTGGGGCGTCATCTTGAGATCTTGTTCTCGTTTCCAATACTGGAACCCAAAATCCAAAATGGCGAGGACTAATAACGCAATCCCCAAGCGAACGGTTGTCCAAATCAGAAGCTCAACGATATAGGTGGCAATTTCAACAGGAACAAGCGAACTCAAGCTGAGAATGGTATCCACCTGTGTTGCCAGATAAGCTGCGCCCACTGTGCCCACTGTCAATAATTTGAAAATGCCAAACGTTAGTCTTACCAGATTCGCTAGCGAAAAAATCCTTTGAAATCCTTTCAAAGGATCAATCCGCGTGATATCGGGAACCAGTTTCTGCGGCAAGAACAGGAAACCAAACTGAAGAAAATGCCCTGCCACGGCTGCGGCCATAACAGCGAGGAGGATAGGGCTGAGAATGATCGCGAGTCTCTGGACCAGTGTGAGAATGAGGGATGTCACTGTCTCAGGATCGGCGGTGATAAGAACCTCGCCGAGATACTGCTTCGTGAGCTGAAAGAAGAAGTCAACCAGTTCACGGCCAAAGAATATTATCGCCAGCGTGCCCATCAGGAGCACGGCTGCCGAAACCAGATCGGCACTGTGAGCAACGTGCCCCTCCTCGCGGGCTTTTTGCCTGCGATGCTGGGTTGGTTCAATCGTGCGTTCGCCTGCCTGGTCCGGCATGTCAGAAGATCACAATCCAAAACCCCAGGGGAAAAGCTCGTCCAGTGCTGCCATGAGTTCTTGTTCAAAGACTCCCGTGGTGATTCCCACAGTAACCAAAATGATCCCAAAGGCCGCCAAGCCGTTTAGTCCGAACCCCAACATCAACAAATTCAGTTGGGGCAACGTGCGGCTGATCAAGCCAAGGACGAGCGTCACCACCAACAAGGCAGCCATGGCTGGAGCCGCGACACGAATGGCCAGAACGAAGCTCGCTTGCAGCATCGACAGTGAGACCGATAACAGTTCCTGTGAATCGAACGTCTTTCCGATAGGCAACTCTCTGTAGCTTTCCAAAAGGCCGCCAATCAAAGCACGGTGCCCGGAGAAACAGAGAAACGCCACAATCCCGATGGTTAGCACAAATTGGGACATTCCCGTCACTTCCGTCTCACTTGTGGGATCATAAACGTCGTTCATTCCGATGCCACTGATTCGGGAGATCAATTCGCCCGCCAGCCCCATCCCTTGGATCACGATCATCAGGCCCAGCCCAAGGACGATCCCAACAAGGAACTCGCCCCCTGCGAGAGTGGCAAACTCCACCAATTGCCGAGGAGCGGGGATAGACCCGCCAAGTTGGAGAGGCGTCAATAACAATGCGAGAGCAACAGCCAAGAAGACGCGCACCTGGGCCGGGATGTCCTTCCGTGAAAACAACGGGGCAACGGTCATCATCCCTCCTAACCGGACGAAGACCAGAATAAACGTGATCAGATTTTTTTCAAGAATCAGTGTAGCTGGCACAGGAGAGGATCACTCTGTTTCCATCCTCAGATTGGGTCATTAACTAACCGCCCATCAGAGCATTTCGGGAATATTTCGAATCAACTCCTGGGAGTACTCGGTGAGTTGAACGAGAATCCACGGGAGCGTTAGCAGGAAAACCAGGATCATCACAGCAACCTTCGGCACAAACGCCAGGCTTTGCTCTTGAATCTGGGTCACCGCCTGCAGAAGGCCGATGATAAGGCCCACAGCCATTCCGACAATAAGGATTGGTGCGCTGACCAGAAAGGCGATCCAGGCAGACTCGCGAAATAAATCAATTGCGGCTTGTGGTTCCATACTTTCCACTCACGGCCTTTTCAGACAAACGGTTGAAAACTCTCCATCAGCATTCCCACAACCAGGTGCCAACCGTCTAGAAGGACAAACAGGAGAATTTTGAATGGCAATGACACAAGGACAGGCGGCATCATGAGCATTCCCATTGAAACCATCACTGTTGACACGACCATGTCGATAATCAGAAAAGGCAGATAGATCTGGAATCCAATCAGAAAAAGCGGTCTTCAGTTCGCTCAGCATGAATGCTGGGATCAGGACCTGAAGAGGCACGTCCTCATACGTTTCCGGCTCGTTTTCCAGCTGGGCGTAGCGCAAGAAGAGCCAGACGTCTTCACTGTTATTGCATCGCTCGATCTGAAGACTCATGAACCGCCGAATGGGCTGTTGGCCACGGGTCCACGCCTCCTGAAGGCTGATTTCTTTTCTCTGATATGGAACGATGGACTGATCATAAACCTGTTTCCAAACAGGAGACATGACAAACAGTGTGATGAAAATAGCCAAACCCGTGATGACCTGGCTAGGTGGCAGGTTCTGAGTTCCGAGTGCTTGTCGCAAAAGACTCAACACCACAACCACCCGAATAAAAGAGGTTGTCATCAGGATGATAGCCGGGGCCAAACTCAGGACTGTGAGAAGAAGGAGGATCTGCAACGCACTCGACAATCCTTCGGGGCTGGTCCACTGATCAGGATTCAACGGCAACGATTGAGGTGTCTGTAATGAAACCGGACGATTCGAAGATGGCGAAAGCTCCGCCTGGACCTTTGAGGGCTGCAAACAAACGTGAAACAAGATAGCAATAACGAGGAGTTGCCTGAGCACTCGCAGCAGGCTGCTTTGGCGCCCAGGTCGAACTGGGGTTAACCCGGCTAGGCTGTGGGAAAAAAACCTCGTTAAGAGCATCGCATCTTTCCAATCCGTGTCTTATTGCGACGGCGCTATCCTGTCGATGTGGGATGGTTGACGTACTGGGAAAAAACCTGATGAAAGACCTGTGTTGCGCTGCCATTCCGTTGAGAGGCACACAGACCGACTAGTCGGTCCACCTCTACCGGGTCATCGATTTCAGTCAAGGGTTCTACCGTATCCGAACTCACGGCCACCAGGACGAGTTTTCGACCAAGCCGAATCAGGCATAATCTCTGTCGCCCGGAGAGCGATGTATAACCCAGCATTTCGACGGCTTCCGAAGGGAGTAATTGATTCGTCCTCGGGCCAAGTCGTTTCATGCCCCAGTAGAAGAGAAATAATGTACCTAACACAATGGCGAGAGCGCTTATGGTGGTCATCCATGGGGCCGTTCGAGACCCGAACGAACGCGCTGACTCCGCCCCTGACGAGAGACGATCGCTTTTTTCATTTGCGTGTCGCAAGGGGATCGATCCATTCCCGGACAGCGATGTCTTCTCGAGTTGTGAATTCGTGGGAGAAGGGTGCGGATTGGTGGTTCTTTCCGTAACTGGACTACCAGGCCAAGATTGGTTCTTCTCCATTGTGCCAGACGAAGTTCCAACAATTGGAGAACGCATTGCATCCGGCGCAGGCACGGATTGCCAATCCCGACTTGTATTCGTCTGGTTTGTACGACCACTGGGGTCCATCCCATTCAGATTCGAGTTATTCGATTGGAAGAAGCCAGATTGCTGACCAACCGGTTGTGATTCCGAGAAATCAGATGCTGACCAAGAGGGGGCATTCTGTGCTTCTGCCGTTGATATGAGGAACACCAGCAAGAATATGGCTCTTAACCAATGGCAACAAGAATCCCGGCACCTCAAAACCAAAGAAGATGAACTGTGGCATGGGATGGCCTGAAAGAAGAACCGCTCTGTGCCATCCGCCCCTGCCGCAGTGCGTTCGAAAGGCGTTAAATCGCAGCTCCGAGCCGCACCATCCTGAAATAACGGCATCCGTGCAGTCACGGCGAAATCCCTGATCGTTATTTTGATCCACTAAACATCACTCTTGACGGGTGATTCTTTTCCTGCAACAAGTTCAGCCACACGAATGCAGAAATTGTCGTTGAGGACCAAGACTTCCCCTCGTGCCACAAGCCGCCCGTTGACGTAAACATCAACCGGATCTCCGGCCAATTTGTCCAACGTCACGACGGTTCCTTTCCGGAGCTTTAGGACGTCCTCCAAATACATTCGCGTTTTACCCAGCTCGATACGAACGTCCAGTTCGACTTCTTTCAGAAGATCCAGTGTGGCAGCTTGAGCCGATGGGGGAGCGCCAGCAAACTCTGTGAACTCGAAGGCCGACACGCCTGGGGGAAGGTTGCGGGAGCCGGCACTATCCACCGATAGTGATGCGAGGGCCTGCTCGGCTTGGTGAAAAAGGTACTCAAGGTCGGCGGGGTGGATTTCGCCCTGGGGTTGGTTTCCTGATTTCTCGGTCGAAGAGGCGGTCCTGTCTTGCGGCTTTGTCGGTGGAGGCGTCCCACGCCCCGCTTGCTGGAGGAGCTTTTCGATCTCGTCTTGGTTCAGCGCACCACCCGGATCGCCGCCGGGAAGTGCTCCAACTTCCGGTTGGGAGACAACTCCTGCCGAGCCTCCGGTCTGCACACCGGCCTGGGCATCACTGGCCCCCGGTTTTGCACCTTGGGCTGCGGCCTTAAGAAGCTTTTCAATTTCGGCCTGCGAAAGTTGATCACCAGACATGGGAATCCGTTCCCCTCATCGAGCTTCCTGTTATTGTTCCAAGAACGAGTACTCGCTAAACACGACCGTCCTTAGGTAGGGCTTGCCGAGCGTCTGATTAACTTTCTCTAAAATCTTCCTTTTGATCAACCCCAAACCTGCATCAGTGAGATCAGACAGGTCTGCGCTGCGAACAATCACGATGATTTGGTCACGGAGCCGGTTAATACTCTTTGTCCAAGCCGCCTGAAACTCCTGCTCCAGTGACTTGTCCACGGTCCCCCATAAGTGGAAGTCGATCCGCAACGTGGTTTGGGAAGCCGGCTGATATGCCGTAACGCTGAACTGACCGAGATCCACCTCAATGTCATTCGGTCCAGGGACACTACCTAACCCTTCCGTGGGGTCAAGTTGTGTTTCTGGAACCGAGATAGGAGCAGGCGGTGTGGAGGCGGAAGCAGTATTTTCCGCATCCAATTGTGGTGTTTTTGCGTCACTGGAGACAGGCAAGATGAAGTAGGCCGCCACCGCCTCCACGGTGATAAGACCCAGCACGAACCCTGCGAGTTTTAAGCGACTCCCCCGACCGAGGAATCTGCTCCCCTCGGAAGACTGTATATTGTCTGCCTGCGGGACGTCTTTCTCGGCTTGTGACTCTGTGTTGCCACGCGCAGATGAACCAGCCATAGCATTCCTTTCGGTTTTGCTCTTTCTCGAAAAGTGATCCCGACAAGTCCTTCGGATGAAGGCATAGAACCGGTGCCTCAATATAAATATAGAACACGATTTGGTGCTCTGGGGCGATTGGGCGCTTTGGGGAAACGAAATCAAATTGTACGAACAGACAAATTGAGAATACTTCTGGCAAGCACCTTGTTCTGTCCGCGGTCACCCTCGGTCATGATAACCCGTGGGTGAGCCTGCCGGACGGAGCTGCCAGGGGGACAAGACCAGGGAAGCTAAGAATGAAGGAAAAAAGACACCGCCTTTGGCCGGGTGTCAGCAAGAGCCTCAGTCAGTGTTCTCCCGCGGTCACGGTTTCGTCGCGCCTTTTAGGTCGCGTGTCAGCTCGTTAAGAAGAGAAATCTCAACCCGGGCATTCTGCTGTCGCTTTTCCGGATCAGGGTCGGTCCAAATCGGCTCGTTGGCCGCAGCGACCGAAATACGGATCCGTTCGGGTTCGATACCAGCCTGAATCAGGCTTTCCATGACTTTCAAACATTCTGCGAACGCGAGGTCCCAATGAGAACGGTAGGGAGACTGCGGGTCGAGCGGTCGCGGGGACGTATGGCCTCGAATCTCGATCTTCTGTGGCTTTCCGGAAAGTGTCTTGGCTATCTCTATAATCTTTTCCTGAAAATCAGCTTCCGGGTCGTCCGTTCCCTCGTTGAAGAAAACGATGCCTCCTGTCGTTGCTTCATCTGCCGGACGAATTGCGGTGACACGGGGGTCGCGACCTTGTGGTCCCTTAGTCTTGCTTGCCCCTTCGAGGGCGCGGGAGGCTTTTTCCCGGCCCTGGCTCACTGATTTCAATGGCGTCGCGACAGTCGGTTTGTAATAGAGGGCGATGTCATCCAGGGACACGTACCGTCCAAATCTTTTCCTCAAGGCTTCAGCCAGTGCTTCAAATTGATCTTGTTTCTTCACCTCGCTCAACGCTGCGAGCATGATGAAGAACGTCAAGAGCAAAGACATCATGTCCCCGTAGGTCAGGACCCATTCGGGAGCGCCGCTGCTGCTTGGTGCTTCTTGTTTCAGTGAGGCCATATCTTCCCTTAACTATTGGAAGAGCTACCTTTCGGCAATTACGCCGCCTTCTTCGTGTCTTTTTCCTGACGCAATTTCGGAGGTACAAATGTCTTGAGTTTCTGCTCGATGACGCGGGGATTTTCACCAGCCTGTATGGCCATGATTCCGCGAACGATGATCTCCATTCGGATTTGTTCCTGCCTTGACAAATATGCGAGTTTTTCCGCCATCGGAAGCGCTACCACGTTTGCCACGACCGCGCCATAAAGAGTCGTCAAAAGGGCGACAGCCATTCCAGGTCCAATGGCGTTGGGATCACTCATGTTTCCCAGCATGATGATGAGTCCGACCAGGGTTCCAATCATTCCGAAGGCCGGGGCGAACTTTCCAATCTGATCGAAGATCAATTTCCCTGTTTGGTGACGTGCACCGACGGCTTCCATTTCGGTACGAAGCACGTCCTCCATGACCTCAGGGCGCGTTCCGTCAACTGCCATCTGGACGCCGAGGACGACAAAGGGGTCTGATATTTCTGACAGTCGATTTTCCAGGGCAAGTAATCCATCCCTGCGGGCGGTCTCGGCTAGAGAGACGATGAGCTGAATGATTGCGGTGATGTCTTCGCTCTTGTTAAGAAACACCTTTTTGGTGACGCCAACGATCTTGAGCACGTCCTTGAGTGGCATGGCGGTAAGCAATGCTGCTATCGCACCGCCGATAACCATCACGAGTGACGGATAATCAATAAACGCCTTCGCCGACGCACCTGGTGCGATGGCGATCGAGACCACAATGAGTAAGAAGCCTCCAACGATACCGATGACTGACGCAATGTCCATAGCTCACTCATTCTCCGGTTGATCGTCATCGGTTGCCCATTTCACGGGCGTTGGCGATTCCGGCAACAAGTGTTTGGCCTGCTGGTACGCCACTGCCCGACGCAGAACTTCTTCCATTGACTCACGAACAACAACGCGTTCCCCCGTAGTCAGTGTGATGTAAGTATCGGGGCGCTCCTCCACATAGCAGATTAGATCTGCATTGAGGATGAATGGCTCGCCACTTAAACGTGTCAGTCTGATCATGCGGCCTGTGCCGTGCCAAATCGGGTTTTCTTCCAAACATCCCCGCTCGTGCTCGATTTCTATCCCGTCCTGTGGGAATCCAGCACCATGGGCCTAGTCGTCTCGAAGACGATCAAGGGTTCATATGAAAAACATAGCTTACGCTGACCTGAGATCAACGTCGTAATGACAACAACTCATCGAGCATTTGCTGGGCCGTACTGATAACACGCGTGTTCCCGCGGTACATACTGGATGCCAGAATAAGGTCAATCAGGCTTCCCCCGATATCCGTGTTGGAAAGTTCCACGGCCCCGGCAACAAGTGTTCCAATCCCCTGTTCGCCGGGGTTCCCAATCACGGGAAGGCCTGAGTTGACGCCCTCGGCAAACAGGTTTTGTCCGCGCTGAACAAGACCTGCCGGGTTGGCAAACCGCGCAAGGATGATCTGGCCCAAATCACGTGTCACGCCGTTCGAGAAGACGCCTCGAATCAAACCGTCCTCGCCTACAATGAAGCTTGTCAACACGCCGGGCGCCGATCCATCCTGTCGCGATACCATGAGTGTGCTATTCTTTGCAGCGAGTCCGGAGATCTTAGAAAAATCGAGCGAGAACTCCAAAGGAGACCGGGCAGAAACGTGACGCCTCTCGATAGAAATCTTATCGTTGGTAGCTGAGATAAAATTGCCTTCTCCGTCAAAATAGATTAGACCCGTACCAACGGAGATTTCCGAACCGGTTAGCGGATCGTTATCCGGCGAGTCGGCGAACCAGCGATAGACCGTTTTTGTGCTATCGCGGGATTCGAGAACCATTGTCAATCGTACCTGGATCGGAATACCCAGCGAGTCGTACACCAGAAAATCGGTGACGGCACTTTCGCCGACGGCTTCCTGGATCGTGGTCCAGGGCAGATTGATGGTGCTTGTGACTCCGTCCGAAAACCGCATGAGCATTCCCGACATGCCGATGTCGATGTCGTTATCCCGTCCGTTATTGCCCGTGAGGATGATCCGTCCGTCCACACTGACCAAACCACCTGGACTTGTCTGAGGTGCTGCTGGCGGATCAGGCGGAGGTGACTTGGGGATGGGATTTGACGAATCGTCGGTGGGCAACTGGATGCCCATGGCGTTAACCATGAAATCGATGAGGTCCTGGACAGTCGTTGTGCTTGTGATCACAAGCGATTTTGTTGCCAGGGTGCGCCCACCCTTCATACCGGCGAAATCGAGAATTCCTTCCTGAAAAACGTGCTCATAAGATGTGCCGTCCCGGCGAAGAACATCCACCAATTTGGTCGAAGGGATGATCTTTGGACCATCCATGTCGAGGACTGGCTTGGTCAGCAGTTCCTCGTCAGACACGGAGTCCGTTAACACTACGTTGGGATCGCTAACCCCACTGACAACAGTAACTAAGTGGTATTGCGTATCGGTGGGGGATAGACGATAGATGTACCGGTTGTTCCATTCGGCGGGGTCACCTGTTGGAAGGTCTTTCAACACAACGCGGCCATTAAGGATATTGATCGGATCGCTGACAGGGCTGGGGCGGCTGATGCGTCCGTCCTTTTCGAATGCCACATAGTACGTGAAATTGCCGCTAAGCAACGTGGTGTCCATAGCAGGTCCCAGGTCGGCATCGGCTTTTTCATCCAGATAACTGGCCGTGCCCATGGCGACCTCGTCCACGTATTTAAACTGTGTCTCCCCGGCAACACGCCGATAGATTCGGATGTAATCGTAGTTTCCCGTCGGATCGCTGGGTAAATTGGTGAGCATTAATGAGTCGTCGCCAGCCCCCACTGTGCGCGTAAGAATGCTCGAATACATCCCTTCGCTCATTGCTGGTGGATCACTGGGCGGTCCGGGGATATACTGTCCGTGCGCGAACACAATTCGATATTCGTATGTAGTTCCGGCAATTAACCCACCACTTCCCGTGAATTGACTCGACAGAAGAGTTCCGGACACACTTGGCTCGGGCGAGTATCCGGGAGTGAGTTGCGTTTCCGGTCGGCTGTACCGACCGTCGCCAAGCACTGGGGTTTGAATTCGTGACGCGGTGGTTGAGAGATCACCGGTGGGCGAAAGGGTTCCTTCTAGATAAACGTTCTCCGTCGCCTTGGCAACGGCCTCAGACCCGATGGGGATCGTGATGGCTTCCAACTCCGTTCGTTGGACCTGGAAATTGTCGTCAATTCCATAGCCTAGGACGCGGTTTCCGGTGATCGTTACAAGTTGATTTTCCGAGTTTAACTTGAAAATTCCATTGCGTGTGTACAATCGCTCATTTTGCTGCCCTTCGACAATAAAGAACCCATCCCCCTGGATCGCGATGTCGGTCGGATTGGAGCTGACCTCAATTGTGCCCTGATTGAAGTTAGGCGTAATGTCGGCCACCATGGTTCCCAAGCCAAGTTGCCTGGGGTTTGTGCCTCCCGTATTGTCGGTAGGCATGGCGCCAAGGGCCAGAGTCTGCAGAAACTGAGTCGCAAACGCCGCTGAGGAGGCCTTAAAACCAACGGTGTTGGAGTTAGCAAGGTTGTTGCCAACGACGTCGATCGTGGTTTCGGCTGCTGTCAATCCCGTCAGGGCCGTTGTGAGTGCCGATGCCAGACCCATTTTCGTTACTCCTTATTGTTGGTATTGTGGTATCCAACCACAGGATGATTGTCAAATTCTGCCTTTTTTACATGACACTGGCTCATGTTTATAGTTCTAGGAAATCGCAGCTGATTATTCTGTCCCCTACCATTGTAAATATTCGTTTGTGAAAGATAACCGCTTTACATAACCTCGCGAATGTTATTCATTGCAATAGTCGTATTTTCGAAGTGAACGTAAAATCCCTTGTCGTCGGCCGAGACCCGTTCTACGATTCCGATGGCTTCCTTGCCATCTGCGTCCAGACCTTTCACAACTCTACCTATCAAGTTGGCCCCGCTGGCGAGACTCTGCGATCGGACAAGTGACTCCAAGGTACTGACCAGCCGCAAATTGGATTCAATCTCTCGGATTTGGCTCACCTGCTGCAAGAGCTGGGCGTTATCCATCGGATTGAGTGGGTCCTGATTTTGCAGCTCTGCAATCATCATGGAAAGAAAACTATTGAGGTCCAGATCACGAAAGGCATCGTGGCCTGTCGGGTTTTGATCCGTGCTTTGATTACGAGCTGTTGTTGAATTAACAATCATGTTTTCACCCTACCCGGAGATGTTTCATCTCCAGCGTGCTTGTACTGGTTAAACAGTGACATCAAATTGCCCATTATCAGCCCTTCGCGTCGTGGGAGTTTTCGGTGATTCACTGTGTCCGTCAGAGGGCGCAATCTCAGAGGCAGTGCTGCGAGGCCGATAGGCTTGCGGCAGGCCGGAGGAGCCATCCCATCCGCTGGTTTGGCCGCCGAAGCCGTCATTCATCAGTGCAACATCGAAGTTCTCGACACGGATATGATGGTCAGCGAGACGGTCTCGGAGACCTGCAAGATTGTCAAGCAAGACTTCACGTGCGGCGGGTGTTTCGACTTCCAGCCGTGCGGTTAAAACTCCTTCCTGAACCCGCATTTGGAGCTTCACAGCACCCAATTCAGGGGGATAAAGTCGTAAACGGATTTCACCATGCCGCTCGTGAGCCAACCGTATGGCTTGTGCCACTCGCTGGATCGTCATGAGGTGTTCGGCTTGTTCTCCGAGAGCCGACATTCGGCGAGCGTGAGTTACCTCAGTCGATGATTCGGACTGCGGTTCATCCGGACCAACGGAATTGGTCCGCTGCAAGACGACATCCGAGTCCTGTTTGGGTGTCTCAGACGGTTTCAGCACGCTGTCACCACTGTTGTCAACAATTTCTCGGCTAAGATTGACCGGGTTGCTCCCGTCAGCGACTTGCACCCGATTCCCAGGGACATCGTTGCCCCCTTTATCGTCCACAACCGGAACAGAACCGCTTGCTTCCCCCTGGATTCGCGTTGGTTCCTTCTTCCGTTGCGGCCTATCGTGGGTCAGCGTTTGTGCATGCCCTGTGCCGCCTGGCGCAGCTGACGTGGGATTGGATAACTTGGCGGTAATCCCGTCTTCTGCCGTCGATTCCTGTGAATTCAGGATGGTGTTATTCGCTGGCTTCTCGTCGGTGTCACCAGATGGTTGAGAGACGGCACTTGCGACATGACGTCGAATCTCCTTGTTGTGTGGTTTGTTCCGGGGTCGATCCAAGGTTGTCTCGGAAACCAGGCCCTGTCCCTCAGCGCGCTTGCCATCTTCAGTTGGCAGTGCGATCACTTGTGATGTTACGGGTACAGAGGTTACCCCCAAACCAAACACCTCGACGCTGGCTTCGCCGGTTCGCGTTTCTTCCGTAAGCTCCTCTCCGTCGGGGCTGTCACCAAGCGTGTCGGTGATGGCCACGGTCAGGTGAGACTTGTCAGTCTCCTGACGGCACACAATCATCTGATCCGAGGCGATGGTGTCATCTGCCTCCGTGGAGGATGACTCAGCCGAGCTTAGCGGCCTCTCCCTGCCGGGCTGCTGAGCCTCAGTCCCACCATGCTCAGTTTGGTCAGTGCTATTGAGGACATTCTCATCAGCCGGCGACTCGCCAGTTGCATCCCGTCTCTGAGTGTCCGAAGGGGGTGAGACCTTTCTGTCCGGCTCTGTAGCACTTGGTTTGTCATGGGATGCTTGGTCATTGTCAGAATTGACCGGCGATCCCTCGGCTTCATTCATCTCTGAAGCGAGGATGTTCCAAAAATCATGTCCGTCCTCGGTCGTCCGGTCAGGTTTTGGTGAAACGCCGGATAATGAATCTATGATGTCTACCTCGTATGCATATCCCAATTTATCTAGCATGGTGCTTTTACCGTATAAGTCGTGTAATCCAATCTAATTGTCTAGCAAGGAACGGACGACATTAAACTCGGCTCTGATTTCAGGTTATGTTTTTTGTTTTTCTGAATCACAAGATCCATGCAACCCTTTATTGCTCAGCGGGTCCCAATTCGACACCCTGTCGCAACCGCCTCAAAATATCGGCGATTTTCGCCGTTTCTTCCGGTGTGCGGAATTCGGCAATGATGCGCGCTCGTTTTGAGTCATTCATTCCCTGGAGAAGCGTCACAACCTGAGCATCCTCGTTGCGAGACAACATCTCCTGAATCAGCTCCTTGGCCTGTGTGGGACGCAGTGACTCCAGGGTACGACGGACAGCTTCCAGTCCGGCGTTCTCCGCCTCCTGTTTGACCTGGGCAATGCGCTGCTCAAGAGTATTTTCACGCTGATCGATGGTGCCTTCTTTCTTGGTTAAAGTCGTTTCCCAGGTCATAAGTTCGTCTTTGAGAGAGTTGAGCATCTTCTCTTTTAGCTCCAGATCACGGTACATACTCGCCCGTTTGGCCAGGATATCGCCGTAGGAAGGCTCTTCAGGAGGTTCTTTCGGCGATACCTGAGTGGCCACGGCGGTGACCGGAGGCGGGAGGGTTCCCCGGGCCGCCGCAATTGCCGTGTGGATTTTTTCGGGAGTCAGCTTCCAGGCGAACCAGAGGTGAACGAAAAGACAGAGGCCCCCAATTGCCATCGCGGCAAAGAAATAGATCATCGCCGAGAGTAAGGACTCCAACAGTTTCATCATAGGTCGAAGCGACTATGAAACCTGCGATTGGCTAGTTCGTCCAATTGCTTCATCTCGTGAGACCGCTCGCGTTTCTCGTAAGCGGCCCTTTGTTTTTCGCGCAACAGTTCCAGGATGCGGACGGCTCGGTTGGCTTCCATGAGGGCCTGCTGTCTTTTCTCGATTTCTGTGTCAATGGCTGCGAGTTGCTTGGCCACGTAGTCTTGCTGGGCGCTGAGGACGGTTTCATACCGACGCCACGCCAGCATTTGGTCGGCGTCGATCTTTCCTTGAAGCAGGCTGGTTCGCAGGGCCATGCTCAAGTTCTGTCGTTCCTTTTCCAAAATGGCTTGTTGCTGGGAAACAATATCCCGTGCCGTGAGTGCTTGCTGCAACTCTCGTTTCCTTTCATCCCTTTCTTGTTCCCGAAGTTGCAACACGGTTTGCAGCCTGAAGGTGAACTTTCGCATGTCGTTGTGAGCGTCTATTTATTTGTTCAACTGTCGCTGAAATCCTTCATGATCCGGAACGTGTGGCCGGATTGCCGGCCATGACCTGTCGTCCTGTTGCCTCTTTGCCGGCATGTTGGGATGTGGTCGCAGCACGTAAGGCATCGTTAATTTGGTCACCAAGTTTGATCACACTGTCTTTACTCTCATTGAACTCGGCGCGGTGTTCCACGTTTTGCCTCAGGAAGTTATTGATTGCGTCACGGATTTGAATGGACACATCAACTTTTGGGTGACTCCCCCGGCGGTACGCGCCAATGGTGATCAAGTCTTCGTGTTCCCTGTAAACTCCCATGATGTCTCTGATCTGGAGAGCCGATTGATAGTGCCGCGGGTCAACGATGTCCGGCATGAGACGACTGAGACTCTCCAGAACGTCAATGGCCGGATAATGACCACGGTTTGCCAAGCTTCGTGAAAGCCAGATGTGGCCATCGAGAAGCCCTCGCACAGCGTCAGCCACCGGTTCATCTGGGTCGTTGCCTTCGACCAAGACGGTGTAGAATGCCGTGATGCTTCCCTGCGGTGTTCGGCCAGCTCGCTCGACAAGTCGCGGCAGAAGGGCGAAAGTACTCGGTGGATATCCGCGGGTGGTTGGCGGTTCACCGGCGGCCAGACCGATCTCCCGCTGCGCCAGAGCAAACCGTGTCAGCGAGTCCATGAGCAAGAGAACATCCTTGCCCTGATCGCGGAAATACTCTGCAATGGCAGAAGCTGCGTAGGCCGCCTGGACCCGCAATATGGCAGGTTCGCTGCTTGTGGCGACGACCACGACACTTTTCTTCAGCCCTTCTGGTCCGAGATCTCTCTCAATGAAGTCATTCACCTCTCGGCCACGTTCGCCAATAAGCCCGATGACAATGACATCGGCTGCCGTATAACGGGCCATCATTCCTAGAAGGACACTCTTTCCAACCCCTGCGGCAGCAAAGATTCCCAGGCGTTGTCCCTTCCCACATGTCAATAGCCCGTCAATGGCTTTGACACCTGTTGGGAGCGGCTCCTGAATCCTGGGACGGTCGCAAGGATGTGGCGGTGGTTGCTCGAAAAGAACCCGATGGTTGAGAAGGGGTTGTGATTTGCCGTCGATCACGTGGCCTTGGGCATCCAAGACACGACCGAGCAGAGCATCGCCGACACGGAGCCAACGAAGCGTCCTTGCTAACCGCACACGGCAGCCGGGCCTGACACCTTCCTGCCGTCCCAAAGGAAACAGGATCGTTGACTCATTCTTAAAACCGATGACTTCCGCCAGAACACTCCCTCCGTTGGGTATCCTGATCTCGGCAAGAGACCCGACCGGGACGGGAAAGCCATTGGCGATCATCGTGATGCCAAGGCTCTGCGTCACTGATCCCTCGATTTCAGCGGGAATGATATGTTCCAGGTGGCTCTTAAAGTCAATCATTCTTGCCGTTCACGAACAGTACTTTCGTTGTTCACTGTCCTGTTAGTTCCTCAACGATTCGTGCGACTTGACTCTCAAATTGCTGGTCGATCGAGCCGAACTCCGTTTCCACGCGGCAGCCCCCCCGAGTGATGGATTGATCGGGCACGATCTCGCCGGCAGCCGCCAGGGATAATTCTTGAAGGATTTGTGTCACCAAAGGCCGCAGAATCTTTTCGTCTTCGGGGTTAAGCCGAATCCGAACTCTGGGGGCCTTGGCTGCCAGTTCAAGCGTTTCACGAACGAGGGGAGCGGCAAGTTGCGGCGTCTCAATCACAGCTTGCCGCACTAGTTTCGTCGCAATGGCCCCTGCGAGACTGAGAACTGACTTTTCCCATTCTGCCAAGAACGCCTGACGGGCCTGTTTGATCTGCGTGACCGCTTCCCGAAGGGCGGGCAAAACCGTCATCAAGTTCTTCTCTAACTCAGCTCGAATGACACGTTCGGCGTGTTCAGTTCCCGCTTTTCGGCCTTCTGCTTCCGCTCGTTTTCGGATATCAGCCGCTTCCTTTTGGGCATCTGCGATTATCTGAAGGGCCTGTTTTCGGACGGCCTCCAGGTAGGACCGAGCCCGTTCGGCCATGTCTTCAAAATTGAAGGGAGTCGCCTGGGCGACGCCTGTTCCATCGTGAACTTTTATGACCGAAGAACGAGCATCCATGGAAGTCGAAGCCAAACTCAAATCGTCAGTTGAGCATTTCTCTTCTTACTGCTTTCTTATCCACAATTTGCCGACATATACTCCTGTCAGTTTGCTGATGAACGACTTGAAGCGAATCGCTGCTGATACTGCTGAAGTTCCTGCGGAAGACGTATCCGACGGTGCATAGCTAAGTTACGTGCGTGTTCTGCCAAACGACGGCGAGCTTCTTCGACGTCGCTCAGTCGAACGGGTCCCAGGTCGGCCAGTTGTCTGCGAATCACGTCGGCCCTCCAGGTGGAGAACTGAGCCAGGACCTTTTCCACAAGACTTAGGGGTGCTCCCCATAATGAGAGCACGACCAGGTCGTCGTCAGCCTTTTCAAAAATGGTCGCGAGGGCCGATTCATCGAAGCGTACAAAATGGTTGAAGTCGATCGGGGGAACTGGCACGAGTCGTTCGGCAAGCTCCGGAGCAAATTTTGCCAGGTTTTCGAGAATTCTTTGACTGACATGTTCCTGAGAATGACGCACAATCCCATTGACTGCCGTTATCCCCGCGATGCGCCGCCGCTGAATGGCAACCAGTTGGGAGAGCTTTGATTCCAAGGCGCGATCAACTTCGCGCAGGACCTCGGGATCTGTTTCTTCAAGGCTTACCAGGCACCGAACGATTTCAACCTGCATTGCAGGAGCAAATCGGACCAGGACCGCACCTGCCTGTTGCGGTGGTAAGTGCGCCAGGACCAAAGCGATCGTCTGGGGGCGTTCACCCTGAAGGATGCCGACGAGCTTGTCTGCCTCGGCTTCACGAAGCGTCCGGAACGGCGTCGTCCCATCGTTCTCCTCAAGAGGCTTTTCGGCCGGTGGAGCTGAGGACTGGAGGACCAATTCGGTCCCTTCCCATTCAGATGCTGCAGTCCGAGAAGGTGCCTTTGTCGGGGAAGGCTGCCCCGTGGTTTGAATGAATTCCTGAATAACCTTTTCGCGTTCCTCGGCGGGGATTCGCCCCAGGGCCATCCAGGTCGTTCGGACCTGGTCCGCGTAATCGCGCGGCAGACGATCTAAGACCAGGTCTGCTGTCTTGGCATCAAGACAGTCAATGAAGATGGCAGCTTTTCGTAGTCCAGCGTGGGTCATATCTTATGTCAAACGTACCAGGACTCTTATCAAATGGGATTACCAATCCAGGTCTTAAGAATATTGGCGGCAGTTTCGGGATCCTCTGCCACCAATTCTGCGACTTCGTCGCGAAGCGACTTTGCGGTTTCCGAGGTCCGCCATTTCTTCTTTTCCTGTTTAGGTTGCTCTTCTTGAGCCTCGGACTCAGCCGGCATCATTGCCATTCCGGGGACATTTCCTGGTGATGCAGCCGGGGCGGCGCGAACTGCCGACCTCAGGACGATCAAGCTGAACGCCACCAGCGCCATCAATCCCAGTGTTGGCCAATAAAGCCGGAGAAACTCGAACGCCTGCTCTATGAAGGTGACCGTTTCCGGTGCAGGCAACGGCATATCAATAAAATCGGTGACAGTGACAAGTTGGGCTGGATCCTGCACATTTTCCACCGCAGGCAACAAGGCCATGACATGATTGCGGATCTTTGTCAACTCTTCGTTCCGGATTTTGTCGAGGTCCTGTTGACTGGGACCTTGGGCGTTGTTGCCTTGTGTGGGCTGCGACTGTTCCCAGATCCTGCGGAAATAACTCGCGGGGATAGCAACTGAGACAGTCACTCGTTTGGGAAGGAGGCCTGCCGTCTCTTGCTGAATAACAGTTTGTCCCACTGTGTTTTTTTCGGTTCGCTGGGTTTCCTCTTCCGTCTCGTTTGGCGAGCTAGATCCACCCGCGGCAAGCGACCGTGGGGTGTTTCCCTGAGCAACGTAGCCAACACGTCCTCCTGAATCCGTTGTTGCTTGCCTGGTCTTTGTGGTTTCCGTCACGTCAAGTGGTACCGCCTTGGGATCGAGTTTGACCTGTTCCTGACGCTGATACTTCGTTGGGTCAAGCTCCACGTTGCAACTCACGAGGACCCCGGGGACATAACCCAGGGCAGCTTTGACCTTTTCAGCAAAGTATGTTTCCCAAGAGCGCTTCAGGGCGTAAGTTCCTTCGGCGGCCTGAAGCGGTTCGTCATTGGTCACATAATAGTTGGCTCCGGTATCCATGTTGGTGACAACAACCTCTTCCGGCTTGATACCGCCGATGCTTTTGGCGACATAATACCGGATGGAGCGAACAACCTGGTCTGAAAGCTCTTGGCCGCCGATGGGTTTGATGGCCACGCTGGCTGTGGTTACGGTTTCCCGTCGCAATCCCCCCTGGTTCACTCGTGAGAACATCACCACGGCGTTCTGGACGCCGGCCATCTGGCTGATGACCCGAGAAAGTTCCTTTTGGAGGGCTATTTTTGTTCGTTCCTCAAGTTTGTAACGGCTTTCGAAGGCGCTGGATTCGTTGATTGTTTTTTCGAGGATATCGAGGTAGTTGTAAGGCAGCGCATTTCCCTCGGCCAAAGCGGCCATGTATTTGTCTTGTTTTTCCTGAGGAATGCGGATTCTGGTTCCTTCGATTCGGTAATCGTTTAGCCCTTTGGCGGCAAAGGCGGCCTCCATGGCAGGCAAATCGTTCGGAGAAAAATAAGCCCCGTTCATCAAGTAAGCTGACCCACCACTCCCTGTGTAAGTGAAGAGATAGCCAAGACTCACAAGGATGACGGCCAGTAACAAGATGGTCGTGACCCTGGTTCCCGGCGTCAGGGAGAGGAAAACATCTTTTAGTTGTTCCCAGGTCTTGTTAATGAAGTCCATCCTTGGACATCCACACCGTCGATGTTAGTTGCTTACACTATCAGGAAGCCTCGCAATAGCTCCATCCAAGGTTTTCAACGACACTAAACACGGATGTTTTGGAGTTCCTGATAGGCCTGCACCAGTTTATTCCGAATCTGCATCATCAATTTGAAAGCGATGTCGGCCTTCTGCACAGCGGTGAGAACCTCTGCGGGCGTCACGTCCTCACCAGTGACCAAACGTTCCACAGCCCGGTCGGCTTCCTGCTGCATGGAGTTCACCTCATTAATCGAACGAAGAAGCAGATCCTTGAACTCGCCCGACTGGGAAACCTGACCAGGCTTTGTGGCTCCTAACGGAGTCGTACTGTTTGGACTGATGGGACGAATCAGGTTCATCAGGCCAGAATCCTCAACGTTTGCTGGGTCAGATCCTTGGTAATCTCGATAGCACCCAGATTGGCCTCGTACGCTCGTGCAGCTTCCAAGGCGTCTGTCATCTCTGTCATCATGTTGATATCTGGATAGGCGACATAGCCTTTCATAGGTCCGCTTTGGATAGCATCTGGATGGCCCGGCTCGTATTTGTAACGGGGTGGCCGGTCCGTCTCAACGCGGACAGACGCGACCTTTACGCCGCTGGCTCCGTAATTTCCGACACTCCCGTCCGCCTGGAACACAACGTAACGGGGTTTGTAGGGTTCAGGTTCCCCCAATTCGTTGTGCGTGGTACTGATATTGGCGATATTTCCGGCGATGGCCGTCATACGTGTCCGCTGGGCAATCAGGGCGCTTGTGCTGATATCCAATGCCGAAAACATCTTTCACCTCGAAACTTATTTTCCCCTGCTTATCCAACTTGGTTAGGTTCTTATCCTCATTGTGTTTCCACAGTCCGCCACTGTGGTTTGGTTGTCATCTTGTGAAGGCAGAATGATTACACATGTTCGCTAATGGCCGTCAAGAGTAAACGAAACTGATTTGCCATAATTGTGATGGCCGTGTTGTGAAGGATTTGGTTTTTGACCATTTCACTGACTTGTTGCTCAACGGAAATATCGTTGCCATCATGCCGAAGAATCGGCCGGGCTTCTTTGCTCCACTGGGGCGAACCGGCCTTTCGGAAATAGACCGCATCGCCAGGCGATAACAGTGGTGCTTGTCGATGTCGTGCATCAACTGCCTCTTTGAGGTAGCTTTGAAAATCCTGTACGGGCAGGTCAACGGCCTGATACCCCGGTGTATCCAAGTTCGCCAGATTACCAGCAAGCACGGTATGGCGGACTTGCGAGAAATCCGCTACCGCGGAAAGGACAGGAATCGTTGTTTGTGAAAACAGCCCGTCCCACATGGTTAAGCGTTTCTACGATCTTAAGAGTTGTTCCACGACACTGGCTATGCAATCCCGGTGCCAAACGCCTCCCCCTTGGGCGCCTTGCAATGATCGGTTGCGTTTTCCCTCAAAGACTGGTCAAATCTCGTGGTTTCGACCGATGTATTAGGGCAATGTGCCCAATAGCTCATGGCAATCCGGCCGTCAAACCGGCAATAATTGCCGATGAAATCTGCTAAAGATGCCGGTGGAGTCTATCCGGCTCGCGAGAATCGTTTCTCTCGCGGTGCATAACCATACTGACGGAGTTTCTCAGTTAGGGTCCGGACGCCGATTCCCAGCGCTTTTGCTGTTTTCTCTCGATGCCCTCCAAAACGCTCAAGGGTTGCTTCGATCAGGTAACGTTCCATCTCCTGGATACTCATCCCCACAGGGATGTTCTCAAATTTTGGCCGCGACACCGTATTAGGAAGCCATTTCCGAATCTGGTCAGCACTGATCTTTGCGTCGGTGGTCAGGACGCAGATTCGGGTGATCAGATTCTCCAGTTCCCGGACATTACCCGGCCAATCGTGTTCCGTGAGCAACGAAAGGGCCGAATCGTCGAGTTCAGGGACCGGTCGGGATAATCGTTGGGCACACTGCTGTTGAAAATGAGTGATGAGGTCCGGAATATCTTCCTTACGTTCCCGCAATGGGGGGACCCAAATCGGCAATACGGCCAGGCGGTAGTACAAATCTTGACGGAAGCGGCCTTCCGCAATTTCTTTTTCCAAATCCCGGTTGGTGGTCGCGAGGACACGAACATCGACATGAAGTGTACGACTTGATCCGACTCTCTCGAACGACTTCTCCTGAAGCACTCGCAGCAACTTCGCCTGAAGAGGTGGTTCAATCTCGGTGATTTCATCAAGAAGGAGCGAGCCATGGTCGGCCATTTCGAACCGTCCCATTCGGTCGGAGTCGGCACCGGTGAAAGCGCCTTTTTCATGTCCGAACAACTCACTCTCCATGAGGTGAGCCGATAGGGCCGGACAATTCACACTCACAAAGGGCTTATCCGCTCGATTGCTTTGGCTGTGAATGGCGCGTGCCACCAACTCCTTTCCGGTACCGCTTTCGCCGAAGATCAGAACCGTCTCGCTGGTGACCGCAACTTGGGCGATTCGTTGCCGCAATTCCTTCATTACGCGGCTGTTCCCCACCAGATTCACTGTCTTAGGGGCAGGCGTGTTGCTCGTGGTGGCTTGGCTGGCAAACAGTAATCTGCTATGGTGCACAGCCTCTGCCACCAAACGTTCCAGTTGATCGGCATCAAACGGTTTCTCGATGTAATCAAAGGCGCCATGACGGATCGCTTCGACGGCAGAAGCTACCGTTGCATATGCGGTAACCATGATCGGCCGGGCTCTGAGTTGTTGCTTTTCGATATAACGGACGAGATCTAACCCGGACATTCCCGGCATGTTAAGATCGGTGACAACGACATCAAAGTCGTTGCGATTGAAGGCGTTCATCGCCTCGGCCGCGCTCGAGCAGGTTTCCACCCGATGGCCAGCCTGGCGTAGAATGTCGGCGATAGCCTGCCGGGAAGGCGTGTGGTCGTCCACAACCAAGACGGTTCCCGGCTGGATTTCGCAATTCCGCCAGTTGATTTCGGTTCGTCTGTCTCGCATCATTGGCATATCGTTGGGGATTTCTCTAGTTGTCGGGAAGCTTACCCAGAAACGCTGAACCTAGCGTCCCTCATTATGGTGACACGGATCCACCGCCCTTTGGGGTAGGACGACCTGGAACCTCGCGCCGCCGTGGGGACCGTTACTCGCTTCAACGTGTCCACCATGAAGTTCGACCAGACGTTCGACCACGGCCAAACCCAGCCCCGTCCCATCGGGTTTCGTTGTGTAGAAAGGCTCGAAAATCTTCTGAAGTCGTTCTTGATCAAGGCCGGGGCCGGAGTCATTGACAACAAGCAACAAATCGCCGTTCTGAGTGTGTCCTTCGATGTGGAGAGTTCCTCCCTGGGGCATAGCGTCCAGTGCGTTGAGCACGAGATTGAGAACAACTCGGCGAAGAAGTTCCCTGTCGGCCCAAAGAAACAGTGATTGTGGAATGCTGACAACAATTTTGATCCCTTGGGCTTCAATTTGAGGTTGGAGGCCATTAAGAATTTCTTCAATCAGTGGCCCCAGTGCAAAGAGTGCGTTCTGCGGTTCACGATCAGCGGCAAACTGAAGCAAATCGTTAACCGTGTTTTCGGCTGCTCGAACAGCGTCGATGACTTTTCTCAGGACGTCACGGGACGCAGCGTCATCGATTCGTCGCTCCAGGACACTGAGATAGAGAGCCACCGGGACGAGACTGTTGCGCAATTCGTGGGCAATATGTGCCGCCATGCGACCCAAATCTGCCAAACGATCCTTGCGTGCCAGTTCGCGGTTCTTCCGTTCCAGCTCCGCAGTCAGGCGGCGGACTTCCGCCTGCAAGGCTTCATGTGTCTGTTCCAGACGAACTGTGGCTGCGTGCCACGCCTCGAGAATCGTTCCCAGATCGGTTTCCTCGTTTAACTGGAAGTCCACTGGTTGACTCACAGGAAAACCTCCCTGTCACCTGTTATTGCCTATAACTGCATCCGATGTGCACCAAATGCTCAACAAGGGAATTCAGAGCATCAGTTACCCGAGAACGGTTATGTTTCAAGAAGTTAAGTCCAGTTCGCTTGTTGATCCGCCACGTTGCTGATATGCGGCTCGTGCACGGACGAAGTCGTGGAATTCAGCCAGCTGCTTGCCGATCTCATTCTTTCGCTGTTCAAGAATCTGGGCACATGCTGTTTCCGTGTGAAGGATTTCCTCTAACATCGCCCGACATCTTGTGAGCATTGTTGAGATCACTTCACGAAACTCTCCCGGCATGGACTCGCCATCGAGATCGTGTAAGTCGAAATCCTTAGCATCGCGGTCAAGGGCCTGTAGGTCAGCGAGGAGTCGCTGCTTGACTGCGAGAATATCCAGGAGGCCCTCGATATCACCCGATGTTACAGATGCCATTTGACGCCGGCTGAGATCATGGATCTTGGCCAGGCATTGGTATTTCTGCGTTACTAAATCAGCCAGGGCGCTATAGGTTTTTTGTTTTTGGTTCATAAAATTCACACGTTCCTTGTGACGGATCGCAGCATTGTGGTTGCTCATCAAGACTCTTCCATCGCGTGGTCGTCCTATCTCAGGAACGCCTGCCGTCACCATCACGGTGCCTGCAAGAGCTTGGTGAGCCGCGCAGCCCACTCGGTTCGAGTGAACGGCGTGGTTTGATCAAAACGAGTTTCATTTGGGAGACGTCCCAAAACGATCCGCGCTTGTTCCAACGCAATGCGTACATCGCCCGGTTGTCCCATGGCTTGACGACAACGGGCAATCTTGATGTAAGCGTCGAGGACCTCTGGGTCGGCTTGAAAACGGTTCGTAACAGTTGTGTAAGCTGCGAGGGCGTCGTTGAATTGCCCCAAGTGATAACACGCAAAGCCTATTCCGAAATACGTGTTACGGAGGATCTTGCGAGTCTCTTCTGTCGGTTCTTCAATTCCCCATTGCGAATCCAACGTGTTTTGAACTTGACGGTAGTATTCCAGTGATCGAAGGAGTGCCCCTCTTACCGTTGCTGAGTTCTGGGGTGTGTCCTGACGGTTATAGGAAGATATCATGCGATTCCAGGCGATTCGGGAGTGAATCTCGGCAAGGTAGTACTGCGATTTCACACTTCGCGGGTCTTGGGGATATCGGCGAATGGATTCCTCCAATCTGGGAATGGCATCCTGGTCGCGTCCCATTTGATAGTACATTTCTCCCAGTGCAAACAGCGAATCACGCCACTCGACACTTGTCGGCGCCAGTTCGCCCGACAAATTCGCCAGAAGCATCTCTTCTGCTTTGTCCGGCAGTCCCTTCTCCAAGTATGCGTATGCAGCCAATAGTCTGGCGGAGTATGACGCTGCATCCTTTCGGTGAAACTCAATGCATTCCTGAAGGACCAGAAGCGATTCGTCAATCCTTCCCATGGCAAGCAGACATTCGCCAAGGCGCAGCAGAGCAATGGGATTACGGCGTCGGGCCTCATTCCGTAGATATTCGCGATATACCCTGGATGCTCGCGAATAGCTTGCCCCACGATAATAATGGTCGGCGGCTTGCCAAAGATCCTCGGTATAGAAGCGGGTCCCAATTCGCGAACGTGCTAGCCTGGTGAACTCGTCGCCTGCCAGTCGCAAGTACCGTCTGGCGGTAGCCACGGAAGGCAAGCTATCTGAAAGATCGGCCTTCGATTGCTCCAGTAATGTTTCGCTCCAGGCGGAGAAAACCCTTGCCCGCAGCTCGTGGACTTCCCCTTCCGGAAATGACTTCTGCAACGAATCGACCACATTCATTGCGAGACTGTACAGCTTCTTTTCCTGGTAAGTCTTAAGGGCATCTCGGACAAGGGTCTGGGCTTCGGGCCAGGTTATCCACGGGTTGAAGAACTGGCGCGGGTCAGAAACGTCTCGGAAGCAGGCGACCAGTTCCTGACCTGCCAAATCGTACTGGGCCATTTTCTGGTGCAGTTCGGCCGTTCGCAGCCGAGAAGCCCAGGCTTCGTAGGAGTCTGGGTATTCTGTTTGACATCGTTCCCACGTTGTGACGGCCTTTTCAGGGTCGCCGAGACAGTCAAGCACCATTCCCAGCAGATATGTGGCCCTGGCACGTAAAGACTCCTCGGCGGAAATCGCTTTGCGCACTTGATCAAGCTTCTCCTGTGCGGAAAACAGCTTTTCTTTGGCGGACTTGTTCTGCAATTCTTCGTTGTCTGTGAGGAGTCTCTTGCCCGACTCGTACTCAACCCACGCCTTCAAAAACACCGCGTCGGGACCTTTGGCAACCTGTGGACTGAGTTTGGCCAGGGCGGCTTCCGCCTCATCAGGTTTTCCCAGGGCAATCTGAATTCGCGTACGCTGCATCCAGCCTGCATCTCGGGACGGAACGTCAAGTCGCGATATCTGCAAAAAAGCCTCGTTGAACTTAAGGGCCTCTTCTTTTTGGCCCTGTGGGTCCAGTAAATGCGATTCGGCCAGCAGCCAATAGACGCGGGCCTGCTTGTTAGCAGTCAGCTTCAGGGCCTCGCGGAGCCATTTTCGGCTTTCCGCGAACCGGGCGAGATAATGAAGACACCGCCCCAGGAGAAAAGCCCCTTCCTCCTCCCATCCAGGGATGAATTTGAGAACCGCTGCTTGCTCACCGTAATTGGCCGCCAAGAGTAAAAGCCGTCGCCTGTCTTCGCCCTTGGTGGTATCTGCTTCTTTCGCAAATGCGTAGAACTGGGCAAAAAGGGCAACCCGTTCATCATCTGGCAAAGTTCCTTGGGTCGTAAGGACTTTGTCTGCCAGTTCGTGGACTGAAGCAAGGTCCCCCTTATTCAAAGCGGAAAGCATTTGCTGCGCATGAAGATTATCCGGCGGCGGGCGGAAGAGCCATACCGCGGCTCCGATCCCCGCCGTCAGGCAGAGGAGAAGAACGCCGGCCGCAAGCGCGAGACGCAATCTGGATTTGAACAAGCTGCCAATGAGTGACCTGAGACGTTCAGGCACAATCGCCCGACGTCTTGGCTGAGAGGGCTGACCCTCCGTGTTCTCGGGATTAGTATTGGGCGGAGATTCAGCTTCGGACATATCGCATGATTCGTTGGCTCCAGAAGGACCGCGTACTGATCCCTCAGCTTGGAAGCAGGCGCAAGGGTACCTTCCGTGGACGGAAAGGTCCCTCATTCCCGGTCCGACTCAATGGACTGGGGCGTCTAAACAAGCGGGAAATATGTACCGAAAGCCCCGTCAACCGTCAACAGCAAACGGCAAGACATGGGAAAATGCGGGATATCGGCAAACCAGGGAATAGCAACTGGTACGGAAAGTCACCTCTGAAGATGACTTTTCGGAAGAATAAAACAAGTAAGGAAGGGAAAATGCGTTCGCTTTGCTGGGAATGAGAACATGGTTCACGCTGAGATGTGTCTCAACTCCATGATTGCGAGTGGAACATTGTCTCACGATCAGGTCACCGCATAAGATTGCCCATTTTCCCCATTCTTGCAGGATGAGCGTTTCAAAGGATGTTTAACAACGATTGTTGCAGTGCGGTGATCACAGCTTTCTGCGCGAAGGCTTGATCCTTGTGGGGTAGGGGCAATTCATGAATTGCCCCTGCCCGTTGCACAAACCGTCGCCGTCCTTCGTTTGTGCTGCCTATACACGGGGCTAAAGGTCCAACACAAAAATGGGCCAAGCCCGCGCACTCTGCGAGATCACCCTGTATTTATTCTCCGTGACCACCGTCTGCGAGAATGACACGAAGGTGTGCAGATTTGCCTGAGTCTTTATCAGGACATCAAACATTGCCAATCAGTTCAAAGCGAAACATCTTGGCGAAAGCTTTAAATCGCCTGGCGTCGCCAGGGTCTCCACAAAATAGGACGGGATGTGCTCCGGCATAGGCCTCGCAGACATCGGCTAAGTTCTCCAGCTCGACTAACACTCGTGTTGCGCAGCCGCCTGTAGGAGGCGACGGTGGGGAGTTGATGACTTTCCCTCGCCAACACATGAGCGCATTCTTGCCGGTGAGGTACTTCGCCAGAATAACCGGCTCACCGGGGGACCATTGAACATCCAGGGCGGGCGTCTTGGGTAATTGGTGGAAGAATGGCCGGATAAAGAACCCTTGGGAAGGACCTTCGGGACCGTGAAGTTTCCAAGCGCAGGTGCAGTGCGCTCCGAAATAGAGATTCTCGCTTGTGTCGAATTCGGGATTGTGCTGAAAACCTCCCCTATCGAGGAGCCAGCGCCCCAGCATCAGGGTGAGCGTCGCTTCCAGATGGTTTTCGCACCCGCAGGGAACCAAATGTCCATTGTGCCATGCAAAACTGTAACAAGGTTTCCGATGCTTTAACATCAAGCATTCGATGGTAATAGCATCCGCGCCATACCGCCGCATGATTTCTTGCACGGTATGATGGGCACGGATGGCATCCACGATCGCTTCGTCGGAAACATCGACGACCTTGCTTGCCATCTGGCGGAACGCCGCGGCCTCGTCCTGCAATTGCGCACTGTCGGCAATCGAATCGAAAAGGGCATTGAATTCGGCTGCCGGAATGGCCACGATCTCGGTGCCCAGTGCGGGTTCCTGAGTCTGGGTTAATTGCTTCAACCCGCCAGCCACACGGAGCAAACGGCTTTGGGCCAGCATTTTTCTGGCCCGAACAGCCCGCAAACCTCGCTCAATCTCGGCAAAATTCTCAATGGAATGGATGTAATAGATGCCTTCAGCCTTCCGCAGGGATTCCGGTGGGAGCTGATGATTCGATCCCACAGGGTGATAGACGATGGCTGTGGGTGCAGCTTCTGTGGCGATTCGAGCTGCTGCTGACGACAACGTGTTCCAGAAGTTGATAACCAAGACCGCGTCTAATTCTGCACCGCGGGCCTGAGCAATGAACTCCTCAATCTTGGCCTTCTGGTAGAGCGCCTCGGGATGAATAACAAGCTCGATTCCCAGATCGGCGGCCATTTTTTGGATAATCGAAGTGAACTTAGCTTGTTGGGCTTCCGGCTCAAACTGGTTTCCCGGCCAGGTGAACCACTGGTGCGGCGCCCAGGAATCCTCCATCTTACCCGCGAGGACGACATCTGCCGGTGGATACAAGAAGACGGCCCAAACTCGTGCTGGCTTTTTCTGAAGAGGCGGAAGAACGACTTCCTGAGTAACAGATGCTGAAGCCTGAGCCGCGACCGCATGGATCGCAGCGGATGCTCCCACCATGCCTGCGACCTGTAAGAAATCGCGCCGTGGAAAACGGTCGAAATTGCAGCTGTCGCACATCGTGTTTTCTCCCTATCAAAATCTCGCGGCTGCTGGCACCGTCGATGAATCAGCCCGACATTTAGTCACTCAAATGTGCCATCATCTTACCCTTGGAAATATCGGTGGACAACAACCAACCGGGCCGCGTAATCCCTCGTCGATCCGGACTTGGCAGCAAACCTCTGGACTGGGTGTGACTCTGTAAACTGCTATCCGTTTTCGAAGAAATCGAAAGCGTCTGTTCTGAGCACAGTGCCGTCGTAAGAGGGCAATGCTACAATAATCACCGTGATAACTCGAAGAACTGCCGTCTCATTTCGTGTGGGGAGGAGTGATTCATGAAGACGACTATTGCAAGAACGATCATTTGGCTGATCGCCTTTTGGGTCTCACTTCCGCGCTCGGGACTTTGTAACGAGGGACAGGCAGCCCGTCCCAATATCGTGTGGCTCACCACGGAAGATAACGCGGCATGCTGGTATCGGTTGTACAATCCGGATGGTGCACCAATGCCGAACATCGAAAGGTTGGCTAAAGAAGGCCTTACTTTCAATAACGTTTACTGCTGTGCACCGGTGTGTTCCCCGGCGAGGAGCACTATCATCTCGGGGTGTTATGTCACGCGATTGGGCGCTCAATGGCATCGCAAGATGCTCCCCGTCAGACTCCCTTCCGGACTTCGCATGTTTCCCTGGTACCTACGCCAGGCGGGCTACTACACCACCAATAACAACAAGGAGGACTACAATTTCGCGAACAGTGAAAAGGAAGGTGTCTGGGATGAATCCTCTGCCCGGGCGACTTATCGTAACCGAAAACCGGGTCAGCCGTTCTTCCATGTGCAGAATTTCCCCAGAACACATGAGAGTCAACTCTTTCCGGAACGGCCAAACGAGCAGCTCCTGACCGATCCAAGAACAGTCAAACTTTTCCCGCATCACCCAGACACGCCACTTTTCCGAAACAAGTATGCCCACTACCTTGACCTCCAGCGGGAAGTGGACGCAGAAATCGGGGCATTTATTAGCCAATTGGAAAGCGACGGCCTACTCGACGATACCTTTATCTTTCATTTTGGCGACAACGGTGGTGTTCTCCCAGGCAGCAAGGGTTTTGCCAGAGAAGACGGATTGCATGTCGCTCTCGTGGTGTATATCCCGAAAAAATGGCAGCACTTGGTACCAGCGCCACGGGGGTCGCGAATCAATGGAGTCATCCAGTTTACAGACCTCGGACCAACCGTGCTAAACTTGGCTGGCCTGGAGATTCCCCCACAAATGGATGGCCGACCCTTTCTTGGGTCCGGTATCACCCTGGAAGAACTGGAACGGCGAGACACTGCATTCGGTCATGCGGACCGTTTTGATGAGCAATACGATCTGGTGCGATTCCTGCGGAAAGGGAGGTTTACCTACTGGCGGAGTTATCAGCCATTCAATTATTACGGTCTTTACAATGAGTATCGTTACAAGCAGGCCGCCTATCGCGAGTGGTGGGATCTCTATCAGAAAGGTCAACTTGGACCTGTTCAAAAATCATTTTTCGAACCGCGTCCGCCCGAGTGTCTCTTTGATCTGGAGAAGGACCCGCACGAAAGCCGCAACTTGGCAGGCGATCCGGCGTATGCGGACGTGTTGGGGACGATGCGCAAAGTATTGCAGGAACACGTGAAGAGCCAGCCTGACATTGGTTTTATTCCTGAGCCAGTCTTTGTGAGAGAAAGTGGGGGAGATGGCGTTTCGTATGCCGAAAAGAATAAATCTCGGATCGCCCGGTTGGTCGAGATTGCCGACCTGCAACTGCTACCGTTTGAAGAGGCAAGGCCGTCTTTGGAACAGGCCTTGCGATCTGAGGATCCGCTGGAACGCTATTGGGGGGTCATCACATGCAGTGTTTTTGGCAGAAAGGCGATGGCGCTGGCGCAAGGGATTCATCGAATGGCCCAAGGTGACGGCGACGCACTTGTGCGGACCCGCGCTGCGGAGTTCCTGGGACTAACGGGTTTCAGTGACCCTCGACCGATTCTCGTCGATGTGCTGCAGAAGACAAGTGACCCGGTGGAAGCAAACCTGATCTTGAACACGGTTGTACTCCTTCGGGATGGTCAAACAAAGCTACAATTTGATCTGTCGCCGTTGCGTCATTGTCCCTGGTTCACCGCTCCAGGCGAGGTTTCAAGACGTGTCAACTACCTTTTCGGCGAGCAGAAGTGAAAGATTGTGTGTTCATGGGAATTCAACCGACAAACGGAGTGCCAACTGAAAGAAGAGAAGAAAACGTCCGACCGGCAGCCCGGGGAATTCATGAATTGCCCCTACCGTATCCCGTGAGAAATGCACTGCGGCGGTTGTAGAGGTTTTTTGCGCGTGAACTTAAGGTTGCATCCACGGTCATTGGAGTATTTTCAGAAAAGCTGGCTTGGAGGAACATCAATATGCCAAGTCCATGGGTACGGGATCGTCGCTCGTTTTTGAAGCACTTTGGCGCCCTGGTCTCCTGTAGTTATATCGCCATCAGCAGCAATGCCAGTGGGGAAGGGACAGGAGATCATCGCCGCTTCGCTTTTCAGCCTGATGAGGATGGGTTCGCGTTTGACACCGGTTTGCTTTCGGGAAGACTCCGGCAGCAGGGGCGACCCATTGGAATAACACCCTTGCATTACAAAGGTTATCCCGGCGATTTGAGTCAACCTTACGGTATCTGCTCGCATTACCGGTTGCTTGATGCGGAGAATCGCTATGGAGTCGCCGCCTGGGAATGGACCGGGAAAGCAGAGCTTTTGGACGATGGTGGTGTGAAAGCTCTATGGACCAGGGATGAGGTTCATCCTTTCGATTTGCAAGCCGTCTATCGCTGGCACGATGCTGATACGCTGGATGTTTTGACGACGGCGGTCGCAGCCAAACGCCTGCGAAGATTCGAGGTCTTTCTCGCTTCCTACTTTCAGGGATTTGCCGACAGCTTCGTCTATGTCCGCGGATGCCCGGAAACCGGTGGTGTTCCCGGTTTCTTCAAAGCCGAACAAAAAAACGGTGTCTGGCAGATGTTTCCCCGGGATGAGACGGTTGTTGAAATGATTCGCGATGGCCGGTGGTCGCGTCCACCCCATCCTGTTGACTGGGCCATCATGCCAAATTTCGCGTATCCGCTGGCGATCCGGCGCGATGCGGAGACGGGTCTCGTGGCGATTGTCATGTCCCGGCCGGAGGATTGTTTTGCCATCGCGACTCCTTATTCGGGTGAGGGACATCGCTCGATTTATTTCTCGCTCTTCGGACGCGACATGGAACCTGAGCAACCAGTGACGGCACGGGTGCGGCTGGTGATAGGCCATTCACTTAATGACGAGGCAATTATCCGCCGATACCAGGCTTACGCCCGGGAGGAGGATTGAACCACGTCGAGCGTCTGAGTTCCAGTCTTGTTGCAACGATCTGACAAGAGCACGATTGCTGGTAAAGATGTCCCGCAAGCTGCCAGGGGCAATTCACAAATTGCCCCCACCGTGTTCGGGCGGCAAACACTCCAAATCTCTTTCTGGAGCCACTTACCAATAGTGCCACTGCCCCCTAAAGACAGGGTTAATACGTCGGGACAAAGCTCAGAGATGCCGCCGTCGCCAATTCAGGGCAACGTAGGGCGTCCGACTTGTTCGGCGAGTTTTCGAACGGTCTCTACCACCACTTTTTCGGCTTCCGGCGCAAAGAACCCGAGCGTCCCAACACCGCGGGTCTCATATCCTCCTTCTCGAATGACCTTCGCCGAGGGGAGATATCCAAACACCTCGTTGCAGTAACCTGCGACCCAGAGCCGGAGGTGTCCGATTTCGTTCTCAACGAGTGGGACAAAGTCGGACACGACTTCGCCGGAAATCGCAACCAGTGTCAAGTCACTGCCAAACTGCCAGACAGCAATCGGCGCCTTGTAATGCGACGGCGGCGATTCGCCACGTTCGATTGTTTCTAACATCCGTTTGGCCGTCCCGCTGGCATATGATGGGCCTTTGACCATTGCTTCAAGTTTTGCACGGTCAGGGGGAGGCAAGAGAGGAAGATCGACCTCAGCAAAAGCTGTCTTCAGCGGACCTGAGACAGAACGTAATTGTCGGCTGACAACTCGACAGACTTCGGTCCCAAGCTCTTGGCCGTGCTGTTGGGCGTGCTCGACTTCACCCCGTGGATACGGGTTGGCGTCGCCTCCACAGCCAATCATGAAAAGGGCCTGAACACCGGAAAGCTTTTCCTCAATATAGGCCCGTGCGTAGCCCGCGTAATCTCCAGAGATCATATAATGCTCACCCGTCAACGTGGTGTTGTGACAGGCACAACCAAAAACCACTGCCCCCAATTGCCCCTTCTCATCACTCACCGTCAGAACAGGCACACTGCGGTCAGCATAACCCCTGGGATTCACGCCCAGTCGAACACCGGTATCCGTAAACTCCCTTCGATTCATGGGGAAATGAACCACCCCAATGCCCCAGGAAAGGCGAGACGGCTTTGCGTTGTTGAAGGCCTCAACCGCCAGGTCAGCGTATTGAGTGACCAACCAGCGCGTGTATCCATCGACCACCTTTTGCTCTCCCTCGCCCATGGAATAGCCAGCCGGACTCTGAAAACCAATAACCGGTCCCGTATGTGTATGGGACCAGTTAAAGAGGATTTGTTCCCGGGTCAGCCCTGTCTTCTCTATGATCGCGCGAGCGGCAGCCTCCGCAACCTCTTTGCGAAAGCCAATGACATCCGCTGTGATGAGCAAGGCTCGATGTCCTTGGCTATCTTCAATTGCCAAGGCATTGGCGTAAAGCGGCGTAAGGATGCCTTCCGATGGTTTGTTCCGTGATGCATAACCGGCAAGCCAAATCGGCTCCTTAGGGGTGATGTCCTTTCGGGCCAAGCCCACTTTCCAATCTGGGGGCCTGTCTTCAGTAGCGAGAGATGTCGTACTGATTGGCCAGAAAACCAGCAAGACAAGAATCGCTGTAAGTCCAGGATGAATCCGGGTCATGGTTAGCCTCCAGGTCTTACGTGGTTCGATTGCCGTATTTACCACAGGACATCACGCTTTCAATTCGCTGAATATCATACGCCAATCCACCGGCTTCGGCAAACAGGCTACACGAGCACAACGGACAATGGCCGCCGCCGACTTGGCGTTCACCAGTGACGGGCTACGGCGTCCGTATTCTTGAGTTGAAACCGCAAACCTAGCAGGAAGGTTTTCACTCTGAGCCAATGATTCTATCGCAAGGAAGCATCCTTGATAACCAAAACGACCGCCGCATCGAGGATAGCTGCATCGGCGCCGGTCTTAAGCCGCATCTCGCCTTTCATTTCAAGGAAGCCTTCCGCGTTCTGACGAACTTGACGAGTCGATGAGAGGTTTCGCATTAGAACGCCCGCCTTCAGTGGAACGAGCTTGATGTACTGAGTCAGTGTCGTGATTCCGGTTCGAGGCGATGGATCGTGAATCATTACGGTCATGCAGTCCTCTTGCCCATTTCGATCCTTGCCATACCCCACGAGTGTAACCCAGTGCCCGCCAAATCGATGGTAGGTCTGTGTTTCACGATCCAGTGCGTACCAGCCGACGTTTAACCACACGGCACTTCGCTCAGAGCCAAACCCCTGTCGAATCCATTCCAACGAGGGCACTTTCGCCAGGGCTGGAAAATCCGACGTCCAAGCCATCCAACCCTGTTGTTCCAGCCGCTCGATATGATAGCCAGACTCCTCAATCAAACGTTTGACGCCAGCCATAAGTCGCGGTGGGTTCGTGCCGCGTCTTTGTGTCGTATTGATATAGCCTGACGAGGCAAGCTGATGTATCAACTTGACTTGCGCATCCTGATCCCTCATTTCAGAAGGGACTAATCTGGGAAACCCATTCTTGGCGAGTGACATCAACGAATTCGACACAGCAACGGGTCCACAAAAATATGCGCCATGATCTGGAAACTGTCCTTCGGGGTTGGTTTGGCAATAATCCGGGATGTCTTGGGAACGGTCCACGAAAGCGGGGGCCATTCCCGCATCGGGGTTGAACGTTAGGACAGAAAGGACAAAGCATAGGTAAAGGTTAACCATTGTGCCGCACTTCCCCACGCAAAAATCGATTCGGTTGTTCAGACGCAAACCCATAAACGGGAACATGCGATGTCGCCATAGTAACCATGAGAACTCCCAATCGCAACCATTTCATTGAACAAGGATTCCGGTCCGACTTCTGAAATGGAAGAAGCGAGCGAAACGAGAATATCAGGGTGTTGAAGTCAGCAAGTACGGGACTCAAAAATGGCCGCCTTCTAACCTTCTGTGATGGCAAAACATGATCCTCCGAGTTCTTTGCAACAATGCTGCGCTGCACACGCAGGGCGAGTAAAGAATGTTCGAACCCTTTTCGTCTCACAAGATTGATAATTGCATGGTAACAGGTTAGATTGATCGCGTTTCTGAAAAGGATTGCGGACTTCGGGGTAGTTCGGGGAGTAGCCGAAACTCTTCTCACCGAAGGTGTTCCCGGGAGGCTAACATGATTCGAACTCGAAACGGACAATTTGCATTCTCGGTATGGCTGCTGGTGATTCTTGGAGTCGCAGTTTCAACAAATCATCAGGAAATCTGGGGTACAGAAGCATCCATTGAGACAAACCGTCGCGGAACAGTTGTTTCGATTGATGGAACGCGTTGGTTGATCAACGGTGAGGTCACCTACCCAGGGACTCCAGCCGAGGGACTTCTCATGAATGTACGAATGGTCAATTCAACCTTCGAGGACCTGAACCGAAAAGAGTTTGACCCTGAAGCAAACACAGACCGTTTCTTAAAATACCTGCCTGATTATGTCGCACATGGGATTCGAGCGATCACACTCAATCTTCAAGGGGGACACGCAGGATATGAAGGAGCACGGAACTCAGCCTTCGAAGCTGATGGGACGTTGCGGAACCAGCCGCTGGTACGAATCAAAAGGGTCATTGAGGCCTGTGACAGTCAAGGAGTAGTCGTCATTTTGGGGTGTTTTTACCAGCGGCAGGATCAGATCTTACGGGATGAGCAGGCTGTAAAAACGGCATTGGTCAATGCCGTGCGATGGATCAAGCAAGAAAAGTTTACAAACGTGGTCCTGGAAATCGCCAATGAGTTTCCGCATACGGGATTTGATCATCCCATTCTTAGAAAGCCTGAGGGTGAAGCCGAGTTGATCCATTTGGCCAAGAGCACTTTTCCCAACCTACTCGTCTCAACCAGTGGGATCGGCGATGGGCGATACCCAGAAACCGTTGCTCAAGCGGCGGATTTCATCTTGATCCACTTCAATGGGGTACCCGTCGAGGAAATACCGGAACGGATTGCGGCGCTCAAGCGGTTTGGGAAGCCAATCGTCTGTAACGAAGATGACAAGACGGGAGCCGTCGCAGCTCGGGCAGCCGAGCTGTGTGTCAAAAACGGTGCTTCATGGGGTTTGATGGTGAAGGAACTCAACCAGTACTGGCCCTTCGAATTTCACGGTGCGGCTGACGACCCCATTGTGTATGCGAAGCTTAAGGAATTGACAACTCCGCGGTGAGTGAGCGTACTAGCATTGAACAGGCGGTCTGGTGAACATGAATTGCGACGATAACAAGGGCACCATCATATGCGAAGCCTCTTGATTCCTATCATTGGATGTGCGGTCAGCTGTTGTGTCCTCTTTTTTGACCGAACCTTGTGGCTTTTTGGAGATGAGCCTAGCCAGAAGACGTGTGATCAGGGTCAGCATTCTGACGGTGTTCTCGATGTTTTTTTGGGAAAGCCAGAGTTTCAGAAAAGCCGCCTTTTTGATAATGAGCGATTTCCCAACGTGATCGTCACCACTCGTGGTACGGTCCTCTGTGTGTGGGGAAGTCAATCTGTTCGTTGCCGCCGGAGTGAGGATGGCGGGCAAAGCTGGAGTGAGGAAATCCCGATCGCAGTTCCGGGGTTTCATGCGGGTGGGGCGATCGTTGATGAAACCAACGGTCAAATCCTCGTCTTTGTTGAGGCCAGTCACCCGCCAGCCCCGTTGACAGTTTACCGAAGTGTGGACGACGGAAGAACATGGCAGCCCCTATCTGTGACTGTTCGCCCGGATGTGAATGGCAAAACTCCCTTCATGCACATGGCAGAACATGGGATCACCCTGCGCTATGGTCCGACAAAGGGACGCCTCCTCCGCCCGGCGCGAGTTTATGATCGACCTCGGGGTTATAACACGGCGATTTATAGCGACGACGGTGGCGTCACGTGGCACACAAGCGCTCCGTTTCCAGATGAAGGGACCGGCGAGGGGGCCGTGGCCGAGCTTGCCGACGGACGGATTTACTACAGCTCGCGGAAACACTACTTCGAAAGTGTGGAGGATTTCTCGTGGAAACGGTTGTTTGCCTGGAGCCATGACGGCGGTCAGACCTGGGCGGAGTTGGGGGCTAGCGAAATCCTTCCTGATGGGCCGCGCTATCGTGGGGCGGAGCGTCGCGGTTCCAACTACAACGGGCACTTCGGGATGATGGCCGGCCTAACAAGGTTGCCCATCCAGAACCACGATATTCTCATCTATAGCAATGCCGATCATGAGGGCCATGAGCGAATTCGACTCACCGTTTGGGCAAGTCTCGATGGTGGGCGAACATGGCCTATCAAACGGTTGGTCCACGAAGGAATGAGTGCATATTCGTCTCTCGCGGCCGGGCGCCCCGAAACGGCAAGCGAGGGCTGGATTTATCTCTTCTTCGAACACGGTGATGGAAAACAGCAATACGCCGGGCGAACCGTCGCCCGGTTCAATTTGGCATGGCTGCTGGCAGGGGAAAAGACAGCTGACGGGGACATCCCCACATGGTTGGCTGAACGCCGGTAGCAAAACATATCGGGACCTAAGAGCCGGTTCATACTCGTCACACACCGCGCTGTTGATTTTTTGCAAGTTGGCGACGCGGTGGTAGCGTGGCATTCCTGGGCGCTACCACGGGCCCTCTGCCTATGATGTTGAGGTCAACGGCATATATTCTTCAAGCTGGGGAAATTCGCTCAGGTGCTTGGAAAACGCACTGCGGAGAAATGAATCGACCCACCAGAAGATATCTTGTTTACGAATGACTTGACGGAGTTTTTTCATCCGTCGCTTGCGTTCCGAAATGGGCATCGTGCACGCGAAATAAATCGCATCAGCCACTTCGGTGATGTGAAAAGGATTGACGAGAATCGCCCCATTTTGTAGTTGCGATGCCGCACCTGCGAATTCGCTGAGAATCAAAACGCCATCGTTATCGACGTTAGTTGTGCAGTACTCTTTTGCAATCAAGTTCATTCCATCCTTAAGAGGCGTGATCAACGCGATGTCGGCTGCTCGGTAATATCCTAAAAGCTCCTCGGGACTCAGCGAGCGAAAGATGTAGTGGATCGGAACCCATCCAGGACGGGTAAATTCCCCGTTAATGGTGCCGACTAATCGTTCAATGCGGGCGCGCAGCCGTCGATACTGGGGGACTCCCGTTCGGCTGGGAACCACCACTTGAACAAGAGTCGTTCTGCCATGAAGGTCGGGATGTCTCCGCAGCGCCTCCCGATACGCCTCCAGACGATGGGGAATTCCTTTCGTGTAATCCAGACGATCGACACCCAAAATGATTTTTCGGTCGGGCAACTTGGCGCGGATCATGTCCCGCACAGCTAGAACCTCTTTCGCGTTGGCTCTCCGTGCAAACGATCGATAGTCAATGGAGATGGGAAAATCGCCAACCCGCACGGCGCGACCGTTCACCTGCCCAACGACAACACGTCCCCGACCGCGCCATGTGACATCCGGCATCAATGCCCGAAAGCACTCTATCACATTTCTCCTATCCCGCGCGGTCTGCACACCCAAAAGATCGTATTGGAGCAATGCCCTGAGAACCTCCAAACGCCACGGCAACTTGAGAAAGACATCAAGAGGTGGAAACGGAATATGGAGGAAAAAGGCGAGATGCGATTGGACTCCCAAATCGCGCAAGCTCTGAGCGACGAGCATAAGCTGATAATCATGAATCCAAATAAAATGATCCGATTGCGAATGGCTCGCAATGATTTCGGCATATTTCCGATTGACGCTTCGATAAGCATCCCAGTAACTGGGTTTAAATTGGGCCAGGCTAGGGAATTCATGGAACAACGGCCAAATGACCTCGTTTGAGAACCCCTCGTAAAACAAGCGTTGCTCACGTCGCGACAAGGCTACCGGGACAATGCGATAACCGAGGTCCTTTCCAGCCTTGTCCATTAACTCTGAAAGATTGCCCGACGATTTCTCAGCAGGGACGCCCGGCCAACCGATCCATGCACCGCCGCGGTTGCGCAAAACGGGGGCCAGCGCTGTCACTAGCCCGCCACTTCCTCGTTCCAACCTCCACGTGCCCTCCCTCTCCTTGACGACCCGCAGTGGCAAACGATTGGAAACAATCAACAATCGTTGAGCCGTTTTACTCGTCATGATCGCATCCTCCTCTCACTGCATCTCGCCACTGCTCGAGAAAAAGGCGAACCTCGTCGCCGGTCTCGAGGCGGACGTCAGCGAAAGTCAACCTGGGTGTCGGGCTAACAAGAACATTCAGCCCGCGCTCACCCAGCTCCTGAAAAGCGTCCTCATCTGTTTGATCATCGCCCATGTAACACACCGCGATGTCGGCTCCCTTTTCCTCATCCAAGATCGTTGATACCACACTTCCCTTGTTGGGACCTGGCGCTTGAAGTTCTACACCCATATGAAATGCTTTCACCATCAACACGCCGTGTTTGTCGAATCTGGCTCGCAGTTCATCCACGGTCTTTTGAAGCCATTCCGCATCCGTCTGAGACAGTCCGCGCCAATGAATAGCAAGGCAACCGACCTTGCGTTCTAATCGCTTTCCGGGTGCCAATCGTCGGAGTTCGTTTTCGATTCTGTCCAGAAGATGTTCCGTTTCCGCATTGGGTTTCCAAACCCACCTTGTTCCATTTGGCTGGATGCGTTCGCGACCATGACTTCCCCAGATTTCAATCGCTTCCAAATGCAAGAGCTTCAAGAGATCATCCGCGGCCCGTCCTGAGACGATCAAGACTCTTGTTCCCCAGGCCGCGATATCCCCCAAAATGCCAGGAACCCATGTGTAAGGCCGGGCCTCGCTGGGGTCCTCCCGAAACGGCGCCAGCGTTCCATCATAGTCACAAAGCAAAACACCTCTCGTCCCCGCCCGCAACCGTTTGAAGGTTGAAGCCAATCTGTTGGGATACTTTAAGACTTCCATTGAGTCGTATCTATTCGTTCGATTTCTTGACGCAAAAGCGAAACCATAAGCGTCAAGTGATCCCTCGCCAAACGCGTCATGAGAAAGTTTTCGCGGACATATTTCTGCCCCTTTTCCCCCATGCGCCGGGCTTGCTCGGGTCTTTCGAGGAGATAACGGATCCTCATAGCGGCTCCCTCCGGGGAACTTACTAAAAACCCAGTATGGTGATTGATGACCTGTAAACGGATTCCTCCCGTATTTCCACCAATAACGGGTTTGGCTTTCCACAGAGCTTCTGTGACGGTAAGACCGAATCCCTCACGCGTGGACTTCTGGAGGACAATCCATGCCGCCCGTTGCAACGCATTGATAATTCGATGTGCATCGCTGGGAAGCTCCAAAATATGGATTGCCGGGTCGCCTGCCGCGGCTGCACGAACTTCAGCGAGAACGGCACCGCCTTCTGGATCGTCAGTGGCTCCTCCTCCCGCCAACACGAGTTGTGCCGACGGGAAAAAACTTCTTACCAGCCGAAATGCCTTAATCACGCCAATCGGGTCTTTGAACCGATCGAAGCGCGAAACCTGCAACAGCAAAGGGCGATTTAGATCAAGACTGAAATCCTTGACAACACCTTCAATAAAGTTCTGAGAGAGTTCACAGTTCTTCCCACTAAAAGGATCAATCGCGGGAGCGATCAAGTACTGGGGATGCGGCAACGCCCGTGCAAAATCGGCAAGAGAAAAGATGCTCGCATCGTACTCCTTTAGAAACTGGCGAAGGTACCGCCACACACTGCGGTCGGGATGGCTCACATCAATGTGACATCGCCAAATCCAAATCCCGTGTCTTTCGGGGAAATATCGGATGAGGGCGGCGGGCTGCGGGTCGTGGATGAACACCACATCGGCCTCCGTTAACACTGCCTTGAGCCGCTCTGCGTTCTCCGCATTAATCTTCTCATAAATCCGAAGATCCTGTTCGCTCGGTCGATCTCCCGCACCTTGAAGGCAGTTGTGAAACTTCTTGGTACAAGCGAAAAAATCTGGATTTCCCTCAATCGTGCACCATTCAACGTCCAGCCCCAGCTCTTGCAACAGCGGAACCAGTTGGCTAAGGATTTCGGCGACGCCGCCTCCCACCCTCGTCGAATTCACATGGATGACCCTAATCCCCTGGAGCGGTTCCGCAAGCTGACGAAGCTGCGTTACCGCATCGGCACCTGCAACGTCGGCATATCGCTGGAGAAGTCCTTCCATCAGCGTTTTCCTTCGAGAAAACTATTAAAGGCCTCACATAAATGCGAGCGCAAATCTGTCAAACTGCCAAAGTAAGGGTCAATTTCCATTAGCGATTCGCGTAATGGTTCGTACTCCGGCCCCAACCCTTCCAACCACGCCGAAAAATCATCCAAACCAACGGGGAATCGCCGCCGAGCGTCCACAACATGGTAATAAACCGAACCAGGAGAGAGTTCAGGCAATAAAGTGGCCAGCTCTTCAACTGTTTCCGCTCTTTTGCCCGTATCAAAAACCACAATCTGGGAGCGCAGGAAGAAAAACGGCCGGGTAGCCGGAATCCAAGCCAGCCACTCTTTTTGCTCAATTCGCTGCTCGACCAATTCGATGATTTCGCTTCGTAAACTTTCCAGATCGCTGTAATCCACAGGATCAATGATCGCCAATAATTCCGCCAAGACCTCATCTCGCAAATCGCGATAAACCCACACGGCAAAGTCATTTTTGTATTCCGGATCGTCAAAACGAGATTGCAACAAAGCACCCCAAAAGTGGTGGTAAATACACTCTGGCGGCGCCGCATTTAAGGCAAACTTGAATTCGCTCAAGTTGCTTGCCCTCATTCCCGTCGAAATCGGGATAAGCGCGCAATCCTTGATTACGAAGGTCATGGCCATCTCTCCCTGAAAACCAAGCCATCTCTCGCGATCGTCTCGCATTCTCTGCGAAAAGGACCACGTGCGATCGCGCACCAATGAGTCACTGCCACCGGGCAAACCGTGCGGATGCTCGCGTTTCACAAGCTCCGTTCCGCACACGGCCCGATGCGTCTCCAGCCGTGATCTGCCCGATTCGCTCTATCTTGCGGTGCCACCAATCTGCGAAAGAAGTTTTGTCAATGTATGTTTACCGATAGAACAGCCTAAGTCAACCCTTTTGACAAAGGTAGCTTGCGTAAATCGTTTATTTATCGCAGTAGCCGCTGCTCAAGTAACGCCTTTGCAATCCGCACGAGTCTTGTCCGAGCCAACGAACCTTTTCGATTCCACCGGAGTACCTCACGGGCTCAGTCTTCGGCCCCTGACGGCATCACCTCATTCGGAAGGCGTCTGAACCTTTCTCGCTTTCCGACTAAAAAGGATCGCAATTGGGCTCCGAAAAAGCCTTTTTAAGAACCGATTCAATACGAAAATCGCTTAGCCCTTCGCGTGTCCGCTTGAGGCTCCAGATGGTTTTCAGCGGACTTAAGAGACCTCGGTTCGCTCTGTTCGCCCAAGATAACCCCTTTGCCTGCGTGCACTCGAAAAGCTAGAATCCAAGTTTTGGTAGATTGGCAAAAAATGTCGCGGTGTGGCATTTTCTGGTAACGATCGTTTCCGATCGCTGAGTTTCTGGTCGGAGTGTTCGCAAGGAGCGACCATGCCTCGTTATAACCCTTCGGTTATCGAGCCAAAGTGGCAACAATTTTGGGAGAAAAATAAGACATTCGCATGTCCTCGGCTCCCTACTGGGCCAAAGTTTTATGTCCTGGACATGTTTCCCTATCCCAGCGGGGACGGGCTCCACGTCGGCCATCCTGAGGGTTATACGGCCACGGATATCATGGCTCGCTATGCCCGGATGCGAGGGAAAACCGTTCTCCACCCGATGGGCTGGGACGCATTTGGGCTCCCGGCAGAGCAGCATGCCAAAAAGACGGGCGAGCATCCGCGGAAGGCCACGGAGCGAAACATTGCCAATTTTCGACGGCAACTCAAGATGATTGGCTTTAGCTACGACTGGGACCGGGAGTTTGCCACCACCGATCCGGATTATTTCCGCTGGACCCAGTTCATCTTTCTCATCCTTTACGACACGTGGTACGATCCGGAACAAAGCCGGGGACGGCCCATCGCAGAACTGCCCATTCCGCCCGAAATCGCTGAACAGGGTGAGGACGCCATCGAACGCTATCGTGACGAGCACCGATTGGCGTATCAATTGGATGCCCCCGTCAATTGGTGCCCGGCGCTGGGCACGGTCTTGGCTAATGAGGAGGTCGTGGGAGGCGTCAGCGAACGAGGGGGACACCCAGTGGTCAGAATTCCCCTGCGCCAATGGATGCTCCGCATCACCGCGTATGCGGATCGCCTGGAACGAGATTTGGATTTGCTCGAGTGGCCGGAAAGCATCAAGACGCTTCAGAGAAACTGGATTGGCCGCAGCGTCGGAGCGGAAGTGGACTTTTTCATTGGGACGTTTTGGCACAAACCCGGGATTCCGTCCCAGCGGGAATACGAGGGATGGCGGCGCGACCGCGAATTGGCCGGATTTCCACGCAAGCCGGACGAGGCCTGTCTGCGTGTGTTCACGACGCGGCCGGATACGCTTTTCGGCGCCACGTACATGGTGATTGCACCGGAACACCCCTTTGTGGAACGTTTGACCTTACCTGAATACCGTGAGGCCGTTGAGGCTTACCGCGAACAGGCGGCTCGAAAGAGTGATTTGGATCGAACCGAGCTATCGCGAGAAAAGACCGGTGTCTTCACGGGTTCCTACGCCATTAATCCAGTGAATGGGGAATTGATCCCGATTTGGATTGCCGACTATGTCCTGGCCACGTATGGGACAGGCGCCATCATGGCGGTCCCCGCCCACGATACGCGGGATTTTGAATTCGCAAAACGGTTTGAGCTACCGATCATTCCTGTTGTGGACCCTGGTGACCAGCAGCAGATATCACGTGAGGACGTCCTTCAAGGGCGGGTCGCTTTCGTTGATGAAGGGGTCGCCATCAATTCGGGTCCGTATAACGGATTACCCACGCGGGAGTTCAAGAAAAGAATTACGGAGGACCTGGCCGAGCAAGGAGTCGGGCGGCAGGCCATCAACTACCGGTTGCGAGATTGGATTTTCAGCCGCCAGCATTTCTGGGGTGAACCATTCCCGATTCTTCATGAGTTAGATGAATCCGGACGACCGAGCGGGCGGGTCAGACCTTTGAGTCCCGAAGATTTGCCGCTCGATTTGCCCAGCAACATGACGTTCGATGCCAAGCACGATACGCCAGAGCCACCTTTGGAGAAGGCTCCGCCGGAATGGCTCTACGTGACCATTGACGGAAAGAGATACAAACGAGAAACGAACACCATGCCCCAGTGGGCAGGTTCGTGCTGGTATTACTTGCGATTTATTGATCCCAAGAATAGCAGAGCTTTAGTCAATCCCGAGCTAGAAAAGGCCTGGATGCCGGTGGACCTGTATGTGGGGGGAGCAGAGCACGCGGTATTGCATCTCCTCTATGCTCGTTTCTGGCATAAGGTGCTCTACGACCGCGGGTATGTCAGCACACCGGAGCCGTTCCAGAAGCTCGTGAACCAGGGAATGATCCTGGGCGAGATGGAGTACACTGGCTATCAAGACGACACCGGCAGGTGGGTCAGCGAAACGGATGTCGAAGAGATTGGTGAATTTCGTTTCGCAGAAAAGGGTACGCGGACGCCGCTGCGTGCGGTCAAGCTCCGGTCCGATCAGGTCGAAAAACAGGGGGATATCTTTGTTCTCAAAGGTAATCCAACAATTCGGGTCGATGCGCGGGCATACAAGATGTCGAAGAGTCGAGGGAATGTGGTAAACCCGGATGATATCGTCCGCGAGTACGGTGCCGATTCCCTCCGATTGTACGAAATGTTCATGGGGCCGTTGGAATCGACAAAACCGTGGAGCATGGAGGGTGTCCACGGTGTGAGGGGATTCCTCGACCGCGTGTGGCGAATGATCGTGGACGAACGTGCCGAAGAGCTTCGGCTTAACGCTGCCCTTCAGGATGTTGTTGCTACCGAGGAGCAAGATCGGGTGCTTCATCGGACCATCAAGGCCGTGACGGAAGATATCGAACGGATGGAATTCAACACAGCCATTGCCCGGATGATGGAATTCGTCAATTTTTTCTTCAAGCAAGACATTCGGCCCAAGAAAACGATGGAAACGTTTGTGCTCCTGCTCTCTCCGTTTGCGCCCCATATTTGCGAGGAGTTGTGGCAGATTTTGGGACATGAGAAGACCCTGGCTTACGAACCCTGGCCAAGTTATGATGCGGAGTTGATCAAAGATCGGCTCATTGAGGTCCCCGTTCAGATTAACGGCAAATTGCGGGGGCGGGTGATGGTGGCTTCTGACATTGATCGAGATGCGCTGGTCGAGGCTGCCCGGACGGAACCACGGATAGCTGCCCTCCTAGCGGACAAACAGATTGTCAAGACCGTCGTTGTGCCCGGGCGAATGGTGAACTTCGTGGTGAAGTAGCGGAAACGGAAGCGACCTCTTGGTCAGGTCAGCGCCCTTCAGCCCTCACCCAGACGGATCGTGCGCATCACGTCACGGTTTTCCAGATACCATTCGACGCACCGACGAAGCCCTTCTTCGATGGGAATTTGAGGCACCCAATTGAGCATGTGACGGGCTTTGCTGACGTCGGCCCAGGTGGCAGGGACATCGGCCGGATGTGGGGGGCGATGCACGATCGTGGGTTGCTTTCCGAGTCGTCGGGCAATTTCGGCAATGACTGTGTTCAGTTCAACAGAACGATCTCCGCCTAGGTTGATGATTTCATAACCGAGGGGCCGGAGGGCTGCGATTGTTCCCCGAGCGATATCATCGACGAAGGTGAAGTCGCGCCTTTGAGTTCCATCGCCAAAGACGGTGATCGGCTCGTCTTCGGCAATCTGCCGAATAAAGCGAAAGATGCTCATATCAGGCCGGCCCGCTGGTCCGTAAACCGTGAAGTAGCGGACGATACTGATATCAAGTCCATGAAGATAATGGTACGTGTATGCGAGGGTCTCGGCGGCCTTCTTCGAAGCCGCGTATGGAGACAGGGGACGATTGGTGTCAGCGTCTTCGCGATACGGGACGGGGTTATGGGCGCCGTAAAGACTCGACGTGGAAGCCAGGAGAAATTTCTTGATATTGTGTTGGCGACATGCCTCTAAAAGGACCAGGGTCCCAAGACAATTGGCACGGTAATAAACCTCAGGGTTAACGACGCTCGCCCTGACACCTGCCCTCGCAGCCAGGTTAACAACGGCGGTAATCGAGCTGGGAAAGGCCTTTTCAACGGTGGTTCGATCAGCCACATCGATCCGGTGGAACGAGAATTGCGAATACTGGCGTAGTCTAGCCAAACGCCATTCCTTAAGTCGCGGGTCATAGGCATCGTTCAATTCATCCCAGCCAATCACCGTGTGGCCGTCGGCCAATAGCATTTCACAAACCCGGGACGCAATAAATCCAGCACATCCTGTCACCAGATAACAATTCGCCATGGCTTTGTCTCAGCAACACTTTGACTGACCATCGATGATGTTCGGCTCTTTTCAGAGTGTTCCATTGTAAAGGAAAACCCTCTGCCAGAGTATCGAGACGATTGACCAAACTGTGGCCTTTTGGGAGAAAAAGTAACCTTGGTTCGTGACGGGACTGTCCGGCTTTCGGTTCAGTTCTTGTCACGATCTGTGGCAGCCCGTGTTGACTCTGGTATGAAGAGGATGGCAAGCGCGATAAAATGGGCTTGCTGTGATCGTCAAAGTTCCTTGTCCGCCAGTGTGTACATGGACATCAATCATATCAAGGAGCGCCGTTGTGAGTGAGAAAGGAGTTTTTTCGGTGGAGAGTCGTGCTCATGCGTTGTCCGGCGCGATGTGGGAACGAACATTGCGAGAGGTGCTCGCTTCCGCCTGTGACGCTACCGAGCCGATCAGTTACTTGCAGTCCCAATCTCCCCATTTGCGCCGGGCACTGGGGGCGCAGTTTTTCGGTTTTCTTGTTTTTGCTGGCGATGGACGGCGTTACGAATGGTTAACCACAACTGGCGAAATGAAATATACGGGAGAGCACGATTGGTTGCGATTGGTGGATCGCCACAGCCCCGTCGCGGAAGGCCCATGGTGTTGCCAACCTTTGTCAGGGGATCAAATCGGCCACGTTTGGATTGCGGCACGTTTCAGTCACGCACAGGAAACGGCTCATGCGGTCGAGCTTCTGGGTGAGTTGGTAGAGACTCTGAACACGGCTTTGCAGTTCATCGACCAGCGGTATAAGATGCTGGAACAATTGAAACGGCAGACAACGCTCCTCAAAATAGCACAGCGCTGGTATCAAGCGAGACAGCTTCGGCCGCTGTTAAGCGAGATCGCACAGGCTGCGGCGGATTTTCTTCATGCTGACCGTGCCACGATTTTCCTGTGGAACCGGGACGCAAAGGTGTTAATTGGACGTCCGGCGCTCGGCGTGGATGACGAGTTGCGTATTCCTGATGATGCGGGGATTGCCGGGAAAGTCTTGCACTCGGGGCAGCCCGTGCGTGTCAACAGCAAGTCGCCGGATCAGGCCGAAATTGACCGGCGCGTTGATAAACAGCTGGGATACCGTACCGAAACACTCATTTGTGTTCCCTTACGAACCCGTGGCGGCAGGGTGCTCGGCGTTTTCGAAGTCCTTAACAAGAAAGAGGGCGCTTTTACGTCTGAGGACGAGACGACGCTCATGGAGCTTGCTGAGCAGGCAGCCACGGCTCTGGAGAGTGTGCGCGATTATGAACAGGCATTATTGACGCGGCGCCAGATCGTGGATGAAGCGGCTGGACGGGTGCATCTGGTAGGACAATCTCCTGCCATCATGCGGGTTCGGCGGGATGTGGAGCGCTTGGCCCAAACCGATTTACCTGTCCTGATCTTGGGTGAGAATGGCACGGGCAAGGAAGTGGTGGCCCAAATGCTTCATTACCTGGGGCCTCGCAGGGAGAATCCCTTTGTGGCCGTCAACTGTGCAGCGATACCGGAGTCGTTGGCAGAAAGCGAATTGTTTGGACACGAAAAAGGGGCGTTTACAGATGCCCATCAAACACGACCGGGCAAGTTTGAGGTAGCCCAAAACGGTACTGTCTTTCTCGACGAAGTCGCCGAGTTAAGCCTTGCTGCCCAGGCGAAACTCCTCCGCGTCCTCGAAGAGCGGATGATTACCCGCGTTGGTGGAACGGAAACTATACCCGTCCACGCCCGGGTTATTACGGCAACCAACCGTAATCTGCAACAACGTGTGGCCGAAGGACGATTTCGCGAAGACCTGTTTTATCGTCTGAACACAGTCATGCTGACTCTGCCGCCACTGCGAGAACGAGGAGAAGACGTCATCCGTTTAGCTGAGCATTTTTTGGCTGAGTTCGCTGCCAAAGCTCGACGCCCTGTTCCATCGTTAAGTCCGAGTGCAAAGGAATTCCTGATGCAATATCCGTGGCCGGGAAATGTCCGCGAGTTACGGAATGTTATCGAACGGATTGTGTACTTGTGTTCGAAGTCAGTGGTCGAACCATCTGATCTCGGGTTGAATCCGGAGGCGACGGGCGTTAAGCGCGTTGGAGCCTTTGGCCCTGGTCTAAAGCTTCGGGAAGCCACTCGGCGATTCCAAACGGAATACATCCTCCGCACGATCGAGGCCACACAAAACAACGTGACGCTTGCTGCCCGACAGTTGGGTCTCCACAGAGCCAATCTTTATCGCAAGATGCGACAACTCGGGATTCACCTCCGGCGAGAGGACGAAGGGCTTGAAAGTCAATCGGATGAGGATTGATTGAACGAAGAACGGGCATTTATCCTCCACGGGATGGTCATCTTGAGGTCGTCCGGCGTTATCGAAGACGTATTCCAAGTTGCTGCGCGGTTTCTTTGAGAAAACTGACCGTGTTGGCAAGCTGTGACTCGGCGACACTGTGGATGAGCAAAGCCCCGGAAAAAGAGATTTCCCGGAGCATTCGAAAATACTCGCCGTAGTCGATCAGAGCGGGTTTATCCGGAGTGGTTGGATAGCCGTATGTCAGCACGTCTTTGGCATGCGCCACAACGATCTCCCCTCCAAGCAAAAGAAAGACATTGTTCAGAACATCATCTCGCCTGCAGGACGGGTTGCCATCCAGAAGGTTCACAGGGTCGATGATGACCTTGAGCCGCGGATGCTGGATTTCATCGATCAACTGACGGGCTTTTTCTACGGAGTCAACGACATTATTGGTTTCCGGTTCAAAAGCCAGCGTGAGACGGAATCGGTCGGCAACCTCCAGCGCGCGGAGCATTGTATCGCGCATGGTTCTCCAAGCTTGTGGGGATTGGTTGTCAGGATGTTTTCGCCACATATCGTGGGGATCGCGGGTTCCGGTACAGAGAGAGACAATCTGCCCCCCGAGATCGTGACAAGCTCGGCAGGCCGTCTCAAATCGCTTGAGGTATTCGCCTCTGTAACTTGGGTCCGGATGTGCCATGTTAAACGTCCCAGAAAAGGAGGCGATTTGTAATCTTCGAAGTTCCAGTTCCTTTGCGGCGTTTGAGATGACTTTGTTGTCCACCGTCCGAGGAAGCGATTCACCGGTCAAAACCTGAAGGGTGAAGTGAACCCAGCTGATGTCGAAGGTACACACCGCATCCAGAACCTCTGGCCATGAATGGTGGGCAAATATTTTCAAAAACACACCAAGACGCATATCTTGAGCCTTTCGTGTTGGCAACTCCTCACCTTTCGACAATTTATTCTTGTCCCCTCTCAATTCAAGCTAGAGTTGTAATGGCATGTCTTATTCATATGCCGATTTATCGTTTGGGCCGTGGAACACGGCGAAAAACCGTACTATCCGGTAAATCCTGCACAATCGCAATGACCGACATTCAACGGAATTGACGCTGTGAAACGAACGGATGGGTTCCTGGCGAACAAGTCATGTCACAGTCTGATGTAAAGCGCTACGATGCGGCAGAACGTTTGGCGGCTCTCGCTGGGAATCTTTACACGCTGCCGGCGGTCGCCCTGGAAATCCTCGATTTGGTCGATCGAGTTGACACCGATGCGATCGCACTTCGGCGATGTGTGGAGAAGGACCCAGCCCTGGCGGCGAAAATCCTGCGGGTTGTCAACAGCTCGCTTTATGGGCCGAGTCAGCCAATCGGCGACCTTGGTCAGGCTTTGGCCTTTCTGGGAGCCAAACCTCTCAAGTTGCTGGTGCTGGGGTTCAGTCTTCCGCCGCGGATGTTTCAGGGGGTCGAGGCCAAGGTTCTCACTTACTATTGGCGACACACGCTTACAAAAGCTGTGACGGCCCGAGAACTTAGTGACCAGCTCATTCGGGCCTCAAGTGAAGAGTGTTTTCTGGTAGGTTTGCTCCAGGATATTGGACTGCTGGTTTTCATTCAGAGCCTTGGATCACCTTTTCAGAGATTTGTCGAAAAGGTTTGTGAGAAACGGGAAGACCTGTACGTCCGTGAGCAGGAAGTCTTTGGCTTTGATCATCGCACCATCTCTGCGAAGCTGTTGCGCCATTGGGGAATGCCCCCGGCGATCGTAGAAATGATTGATCAGGAGGATCTCACGAGGCCATCTTCTGGGGCCAGTCTTGCCACAAAGAGAAAGATCCTCCAGGGTGCTGAAGCTGCCGCGAAGATTCTTGCCGACGAGCGACCGGAAGAGTGGCCAAGGTGGGAGCAATTCGTTACACAGTTGCGCGGTACGAGCACAGGTCCCACGGCTGAAGAACTGCTTAAGGATATTCATCATAAAGTCAGACAACTGGCGGAGGTTCTTTCTCTCCGACTGCCGGCAGGGCAAAGCTACGAGAAAATCCTGGAGCTTGCCCATAATAAACTGGCAAAAGTGTCCGAAGAAGTCGCCGGTTTAATGCTTGCACGCACGGAGCAAAAGAGCGAGGCATTCAACAAGATGGGTGCGCAGCGTTCAGGGGAAGCTGAGGAGCTTCATCGGGCGCTCATGTTGTGTTTGGAAGCACCCTCTTGGGCACAGTTTCCCCATCCTGCAGATAACAGCGAAAAAGACACGTCTGACAATTACAGTTGGGATGAACACCCACCAGCAGCGGGATGGAGGACAGAGGCAGGGTGGGAAAACAGAGGTCAAGCCTTAACCACAAAAATGGTTCTGCAGGATACGACACGGATGGCGGACCCGGGACTCCTGGGGCATCTGCGGGCCGCTGTCGCTTATTGTCGGGCGAACCGTTGCGGGGTTAGTTTGCTTCTCGCAGATTATCATGATGCTGCGCACCTTCTGCTGGTTCTTGGAAAAGAGAGTTATTCCCGATTGCAGCAGTTCCTCATTGCGGCATGTTCACAGTTTGACCATCCTGATTCGGTGTGTTTGCCCCATGGCGACACGGGTTGTGCCTGGATTCTTCCCGACTGCGAGCGGGAAACAGCCGTGCTTTATGGGCATCAGTTGATTCGCACGGTCAATGGTCTTCGAGTCTCGAACCAGGCCTCGTTCTCCGCGGTCCTGGGCATCGGGATTGCCTTTGTGGCCACGCCTGCCCCGAATTTCCCCGCCGAGGACCTCCTTTCTGCCGCGGAGCGGTGTCTTTTCGGTTCGCTCGCTTCCGCAGGTGGGGTCGTCAAAAGCATCGAAATCTATTAGAACATCACGGCAAGGCCTGGGGACCGAGCCGGCCGTGATATCTTGAAACAAAGGTTTCTGAAACTCGCGAATCCGCGGCGGCCATTTCCAGACGGACGGGATAGTATGCAGCAGAACAAGTGGCGAATATGGGATTCTGAGAACCCCATTCGGGTTGCCATCTCCTCGTGTTTGCTGGGTCAAAAGGTTCGCTATGATGGCGGACACAAGCACGATCCTTTTCTGACCGAGACACTGGGGCAGTATCTGGAATGGGTCCCGGTGTGTCCCGAGGTTGAAATTGGACTTGGTGTGCCCAGGCCAACCCTGCGGCTGGAGCGGCGGGATGAGCAGATCTGTTTGATCATGCCGAATGGCAATCGTGACTTGACCCAGACAATGAAAGCCTTTGCCAGGCGTCGCGTCAAAAAGCTCGCAGAAAGTGATATCTGCGGTTACGTTCTCAAGAAAAACTCACCCAGTTGCGGCATGGAACGCGTCAAGGTTTACAAGCCCGAGGGACATCCGGCTGGTACCGACCGGGGGATTTTCGCTGCCGTATTGCTGGAGGAAATGCCGTACCTTCCTGTTGAGGAGGAAGGCCGACTTCACGATCCTCGGCTTCGTGAGAACTGGGTGACCAGAGTGTTCGCCTTTCATCGCCTGAAGAATCTCTGGTCTTCTCGATGGTCAATGAAGGACCTGGTCAGCTTTCATACAGCGCACAAGTACCTATTGTTGGCACATTCGCCGGATCATTACCGTAAACTGGGACAGTTGGTAGCACAGGGGAAATCAATCCCGAGGGAGGAACTCAGGATTCGCTACGAATCCGAATTCATGACTGGACTTAAACGTTTGGCAACCCCTGCGAAGAATGTCAACGTCCTTCACCATATGCTGGGTTTCTTCAAGAAATTGTTGCCAGATGATGTCCGTATGGAGATCCACGGGATTATCGAGGACTATCGAAGAGGTGTTATACCTTTGGTTGTCCCCATCACCTTGATAGCGCATTACGCTCGGCGGCTGAACGTAATGTATTTGCTTGACCAGGTTTATCTTTATCCCCATCCCAAAGAACTCGCGCTGAGGAGTCATGTTTGACCCATGGCGTCACGTCTCAGGCGTCTTAAATGAGCGATCGACAGACACGAGTCATTCCGCGGGATGTCATCAGGAGTCGTTGGCTGGATTTCTTAACACCTGGATCGAGTGCCACTCGGCCTTAAGATCTCTTGTTGGATTATCGCTCCGCAAGACCACCCTCAGCTGGATTCTCTGGTTCACAAACTTCGACAAATCGGCCTCGATCGGTGGAGGGAGATTCCCCCCATGCCATTCCGGTACAACACCGCTCGTCAACAACTGTCCATCGGCAAAGACCTCGGCGCGATACTCTGGAATACCGCGCGGTCGGCATACAAGCACCGCCAATGCCCGAGCGTTGGCAGGAATTGTCAGTGTCTGCTCAATGGCAAACTCACTATCAAAGGCGTGAATCCAGCGAAAGCTCGGGTAATTCTGTGATGTTTGATCCAAATTATGGGTGATTCGGACAGGTTCGTGCTCGCGCTTTGTTTGCCAACCCTGCCACGCCCAGACAAGGCGAGATCGTTGCTGGGAGATCGCGTTTGCAAACGCCTGTTGATCCAACATGAGAAGAGGCTCACTCCAGTTGGCCAAGTCACGAACGTTCCACGGATCAGCCGCAGGAGGACGGTCTTCATGGGCTTCATCAACGCGGAAGATAAGTCGCCCAGGTTCGGATTCCGTCTTTAGCTGGAGCTTCCCCGTATCAAGAAGTGGACCGGAACCGACAATGAGAGGAGACTGATACAGAGGATGTTCGGACATTTGCGACACAATGACCGATGCCCGTATGCAGCCGCCATCTCCAGCCGCTTTGTCAAGCCCGATCTTCGTCTGAAAAGCAGATACCAAAGGAGACAACGGAAAGACCAACTCAGAGCCAGATGGCGCGCCAAATCCCCAGCCGCTAACCTGCTGGCCCGACGACATGATATCACCCTTCAGATTTCGGTTCACACGATATCCCCACCTACCGCCAATCGTGGACGTCTCACGGTACGATGAGGGCGATATCACGGACAGTGGTACCTCGTGGCTGGCAAAGAAACGTCGCCAAACCACGGATCGATGGGGGATCCAGAGGCCGTCGAGGCTCCATACCGGCTGGATGAGATGATACCAGTTGTCAGGAACGGCCTTATCGCCTCGCGAACGTACGAGAAAACGCTCACGCGACGAAGTTGCGATCAGGCCATCGACTGTTTCGATCTGAATGATAGTACCTGCACCTTCGGGAGTCAGCCCAGCTCTTTGCTGGATGATCTCTTCCCAGGGATCAGTTGGCGGCAAATGTAGTTCCGCTAACTCAGCGAAGGTGATTGTCTGGATTCCATCACTCGTGAGCAGTCGTACTCCATTGGGGTTCCATTGAACGAGTCGATAAGCCACACTTCTCCCATCGCGGAGAAAGGCGTGACCGGGCTGTAACTCGCTAACCACCTGTTTCCATACGATTCGTTTGACCTGAGAAGTTAACACGCGAATTACAGTCCGTGACGGGCCGTCAGGCCAATCAGCACGGATGTAAGGGGTCACTTCCAAATGTGCGGGCAACTGGTCTTTTTCGAATACTCCCGCGGGATTCGCCCGTTCAACTCGGCCTGGCAAGCGGTCACCGGCCCAAAGATCGATCCATGTCTGGATACGACCTTCTTCTCGTGAAAGTGTGGTATCGAGAATCCATCGCGCCGGGGCATTTGCGTCGAAGACTAAATGACCCATGACATCCGGTTGCGATTCCGGATCACCCCAATTGGAAATCTCTGGGGCGCTCGTTTGCTGGCCATCTTGCCATAGGACGACGAATCGCTCCGTCGGAGTGACGGGCTTTTCAAGCGATTCCAGTAAAAACTGGATGTCGCGTCTTCGGCCTCTCTGGCCCAGGAAACGATAAAGCGATGAAAGATAATCCTTCGTCCCCGTTGACAGTTGATCAATCTGCCCAACGCCGCGAAACATAAGGTCCTCAGCCACGATATTCATAATGAGCACATTCAGTGGGTCGAAATAATCGCGTTGACGGCCTTCTCCACCTGTCCCTGCATAATTTGGGTTCATGACCGATCCATCCTGGGTGGTATCCACGGCACCCAGGAAATGCCCCAGGGCGTGGATGAGGGACATCAACTGGGTCTGGGCAGAAAACGTTCCTTGCACGTCAGGTAAAACAATGTGAGAGTCGAGCAACTGAGCCAGGGCGTGAAAACGACCATCTGCCGGAACAGCCAATTGACTGCTAAAACCAATCAAAAGTTTTGCCTCCTGGGACGTGGTTTTTCGACGAAAATCTTCAAGAATGCCGTCAGGGGTGTTTCGCGCATTATCGGACACCCATGTGCCCGTGTTCACGACTTCAAATCGCACCCGGCAAAACCATTCCAGAAACCGTGATGCTTCAGCAACCTGAGCCTTCAATCGGGGTTCCCAAACCGAGCGATTTGCGGGTTGCTCCTCATCTACAAAAATTGCCACGGGTATTGTTACGGACGTGGGAAGCTTTTTCCCGTTTGGCATCAACCAAACACCGGGCCGAATATTGCCGATCTGCATTGGGCTAACAACAATGGTTCGGGCCTTCTCAGGACCTGATGTTTGGATTTCATAGATTCGATTGAGCTGCAAATCCTGAACGGTTGAGGCTTCGCCGATAGAGATCCGTGTTGTTACGGGCGAGAAACGAACGACGGGTATTAAGCCGTTGGGTGGAACCTGGTAAGCGGTGGACCGACCGTCGCGGTCCATAACATCAATCTGGACTGGATGCTCAGTCCGGTTGCTAATGACGACGACGGCGCTGAAAGATGACGGACCAACCCCCATGCTCACGGCAAGGGTTGGCCAGAGAAGGAGACAAAACAATCGTCTGAGACACTGTCGTGTCTGCTCGGTTCTTCGATATGCAACCATGCTGAACAGTGCGAGGATGACTTCTTCAGGGTGGAGCGACAGTAGCACGTACGATTCGATGATTTCACTGCAAAATTAAAGCGCCCGTCGCCCGATGCTGGCAGGGGCAATTCATGAATTGCCCCTGCTCTTGAACAAATAGTTCGCATCAGCGGCGCGCTTGCTTCAGATCGCACTCTCGTTGTGGTGTTAAGCTATATCGTTGATCACACCAACTAATTGGCAGCCGTTTGTGTGCCTGCCGGTTGAAGGCCAACGCCAGCCAAGAGTTTACGGATGGCCGTCATGATGACCTCTTCCACGTTCTCCGCGAAGGGCCCAGGCATACCATAGTAGATCATACTCGAAACAGGCTCGTATCCACCACCGAGAAGCACATCTTTTGACGGGATGTAACACATCACATCATTGGCATAACCGATGACAATCAGGTCCTCCTGCGAAAACTCGCGCTTGCAACGGAGTGCGTATTCCACGCAGGTTTCGCCGCCAATCGCAAGAATTGTGAGACTGTTGTCAAACCGCACGACCTGCAAAGGCAGGGCCACGGATCGCATGGGCTTACCCTGATCGTACAGTTCCAGCATGCGACGGGCACGCCCCTCCCGGTAGATGTCTTTGGCAGCCACAGCTTTCTCTAACTCCTCCTGGAACATCTCGCGAGAATGCGCGGCGAACTCAACATCGGCATGGCCAACGGCCCCACGAATCGGCGATTTGATTTCCCGCATCGGACCTTGAAGAACCTGTTCCACCGCCTGAGCCAGAGACTTTCCATGCTGAACAACATAATCTACAGCGCCGCGCGGGTTGGGGTTCTGATCGGCACCGCAGAGGATGGTGAACATGGCGGTCACCTCAGGATGCGCGCTTTCCAGTTCTGCCTGAGCCACCCCTGCATAATCTCCATGAATCTTGTAGAAATCATCTCCTGTGGTCCCGCCGATTGTCGTATTGTGGCAGGCATATCCAAAGAGGATGGCCCGCAGTTTCCCATCCGGTCCACTCACGGTCAACACCGGAACATCATGATCCGATGGTCCACTCGGGTTCACGCCCAGGACTACACCATCGCCACGTTTTTCCCTACGGTTGACGGCGAAATCAGCCTTGCCATGTCCCAGTTTGAGCTGGGCCGGTCGCATGTCCTGCAGCGCTTGACCGACTGCCGTCAGGAGTTTTTCGCTGAGCTGTCTTGTGTACTCATCGATGGTGGCGGCTTCTTCTTCGGTTAGTTGATACATCGTACGCAGGTTATTCCCGACGACGGGACCACTGTGCGTGTGCGAGCACGTCAAGAGGATTTCCTCGCGATTGAGACCAAACCGTTCTTTGGCTTGGCTGAAGACGTTGTCGGAAAAATCTCGGCTGAATCCGATAAGATCCGTCGTAACGATCACGATTCGGTGCCCCTCCTTATCACGAATTGCCAGCGCCTTGGCCCATAGGTCCTGCAAGACCCCAACGGACGGCTTGTTCCGCGCGGCATAGCCCGACATGCGAATCGGCTTTTCAGGCGTGATCTTGACTCTCCCAACCCCGACTTCAAATTCTTGTGCGGAAACGGGAAAGCAAATCAGAAATGCTAAAAGAATACATGCGTGTCTCATAGCGGATTCTCCTGAAAAACGATGGACATCGTGGTTTGGTGATCACTTCAAAACTCAGTGTGATTATCGCGTTGGCGAATCTGACTTCACAAGCTTTCCGATGACTTCCTTCAAAATATTCTCATTTTCTGGTGCCAGATATGTCGCCGTCGGCTCGTAACCGCCCTCCTCAAAGGCCTTGGCCGTGCATATATAACCCGGCCCCAGGTCGCCATAGGCTGCTACAGCCACGAAGCCACTGGGGAGCAGCGACTGAGCGTAGAGTTGGTACTCCACGAAACACTCACCTGGTAAATGGAGAATGACGGCATCGTTGAGGTAGAGCGCCTGACAAAGCAAAGGCTCGGACGCCCTTTGATAAAATGAGACTCCGCAGGCCGCTCGAACCCGCTGAACCGGGTCAAGATTGGCATCGGCAAGCCGAGGTCGCAAATCTTCTTCCCGGTACCCTGAATCTGAACGCGGGACAAAACGGAATGGCATGCTCTGCCAGCCGATGGAACGAAGGGGCTGAAATTGCGTTTTTGTCCGTGCCTGCACCATGGCCTGGTAGAGTCGCTCGGCTAATTGTTCACGGGCTTCTCGACTGCCATCATTGTACTTGCCCATGGTGATGTTGCCCGCGCAGCCGGTGAAATAAACCTGAAAAACGCCCTCTTCTTTTTCCAATCGGGAGCGGGCAAAACCAGGGACATCGCTGCTTGCACGAGGGTCACCGTAGAAGCTCTGGGGATGTGTGGTGTAATAGTGGAGACGGGCGATTGGTCGATCCTCGTTGGCAAACGTTACGGTTCTCAGGAATGGATCAATAAGTCCTTCGGGAAGATCGCGAATCTGAGGGTCTTTACATGAACTGTACCTCGTCACCAATCGACCATCAGGTGTCCAGGCCCTTCGATTGGATGCGACATGTTCAACAGGCACAGCACTCAATCCGATTTGGGTAACACGCTGAAAACGTCCCAGCGATTCTCTCACGGATTCCTTCAACCGATTGGCGACAACCTTAAGAAACTGGTCATCAACGTAACGGATTCCGGCCTTAACTTCGTCCAGCAGGGGCTGGGCGTCGCCATTCGTGTAAGGGGCCGTATGCTGGTGGACAGTTTGTAAAGCTACAAATTCTGGAGTCGTCCCGGCCCCCTCGGCCAGAGCTTCTTGCAGCATGCGATGCGTTGAATTGCACAGACCACACCAGTCCATAGCACATACGACGAATCGCCGCTGGCCATCATCCAGAACGATACCCCGGGCCTCTAATGGTGTTTCGACTTCTTTGACGGGAACGAGCCAGATCAAGGGATGTCCATCCGGCGGTGGCGTAACGTCGCAATTGAATGTTGCGATTCGATAGGAAGCCTCGTCTGCCGTTTGTTCCGCGAACGTGGGAGAAAACACCCCGATTACGATTGCCATGCTAAGAAGGCTGAAAGCACGTTGCATCGTCTATCTCCCGAACTTCGTGGGGTTGGAAATCGATAAGGGCCTTGGAAAACGCCCTAAACCTGCCACTAATATACCCAGGTAACCTGACTTGTCCACAGGATTGGATGCTTGTGATGATACGGTAACGTGCGTTGTCAGGTGTTGAGGTAGAGATTAGAGTGAATTTCAAAAGCGTGGGACGCCATTGGTATAGTTTGAAGAATCAGGAGCTAGACGATGCCGGGTGAGTCATCGTTGACAACTGGTCACCGCTTTCGGATCGCTGTCCTTATTTCCGGGGGCGGAACGACGCTAAGGAATCTGATCGAAAAAGTCAAAGCCGGAGAGTTGCCCGTTTCGATCGTCCTAGTCATTTCGAGCAATCCGCAGGCGGGAGGACTTCAATACGCACTGGAGGCGGGGATTCCTGCCATCGTTGTTGATTGGAATCAGTATCGAGACCCAAATTCGTTCAGCGAGGTCATCTTCAAACACTGCCGGGAGGCCCGCGTCAATCTTGTCGTTATGGGGGGTTTCTTGAAAAAACTGGTCATCCCCAACGATTATGAAAACCGGGTGGTCAACATTCACCCCGCCCTGATCCCGGCCTTTTGTGGTCAGGGCTTTTATGGACATAGGGTTCACGAGGCCGTTCTGGAATATGGGGCGAAGATCAGCGGATGCACTGTCCATTTTGCTGACAATCTGTACGATCACGGCCCCATCATTCTTCAGCGAACGGTTCCCGTGATGGACGACGATACTCCGGAAACACTGGCCAAACGTGTCTTCGCCGAAGAATGCAAGGCCTACCCGGAGGCCATCCGGTTGATTGCCGAGGGACGTGTTCAGGTTGACGGACGCAAGGTGCGAATCCTGCCGCCAGCAACCGAATCGGAACTCTGACGACTTCGTAAAGCCTCAGGGGCCTCTGTCAGTTTACTCTCTGGCCCGTTATACTTAGTCGCCCAGGTGTTGCGCTTTGGATAACAAGACAATGCTCTTGTGAGGGATGGTATGCCGCTGGACCCAACGAATCATCCAGATTGGGAGATCGCTCTGGAAGCTGAGTCTCGAATGAAGACCTGCTACCAGCTCGGTGAAGAGCTGGGACTGACCCGCGATGAGTTGCTCCCTTATGGGCATCACATCGCCAAGGTGGATTATCTGAAGGTCACGGAAAGACTGAAAGATGGGCCGGATGGGAAGTTCATTGAAGTCACCGGCATCACGCCAACGCCTTTGGGAGAAGGTAAATCAACCACCACGATTGGGTTACTCCAGGGTATTGGGAAAAGAAAGCGGCGTGTCACAGCGTGTATTCGGCAGCCATCCGGTGGGCCAACCATGAACATTAAAGGCTCGGCTGCCGGTGGCGGATTGTCGCAGGTTATTCCTCTGGCTGAATTTTCGCTGGGTTTGACCGGCGATATCAACGCCGTCATGAACGCTCATAACCTTGCCATGGTTGCCCTCACGGCTCGGTTGCAGCATGAGCGAAACTACGACGACGAGCGGCTCAATAAGATTGGGATCAAGCGACTCAATATCGATCCAACCCGCGTCGAACTGGGGTGGATCATCGACTTCTGCGCCCAGGCTCTTCGCAACATCATTATTGGGATCGGCGGTCGCATGGATGGTTACATGATGCAAAGCCGATTTCAGATTGCCAGTTCGTCAGAGGTTATGGCCATCCTCGCGGTCGCGCAGAGTCTGGAAGATCTCCGCCGGCGAATCGGCCAAATCATCGTCGCGTATGACAAGAAGGACCGGCCCATCACCTGTGAAGACCTGGAAGTCGCCGGCGCGATGACCGCCTGGCTTCGAACTGCGATCAATCCAAACCTGATCCAGTCCATCGAGGGTCAGCCGTGCTTTGTCCATGCTGGTCCTTTCGCCAATATTGCGATTGGCCAGTCGTCTGTCATCGGAGATCAAGTGTGTCTCAAGCTGGCAGATTATCACATCACGGAGTCGGGGTTCGGAGCCGACATTGGTTTCGAGAAGTTTTGGAACGTGAAATGCCGCTATTTGGGGAAAACCCCAAACGTTTCGGTGATCACAACCACGATTCGGGGTCTGAAGCATCACGGTGTTGCGGCGGGGGCGCCCCCCTGTTTACCCGGACGACCTATCCCGAAGGAATATTTTGAGGAGAACCTTGCCTGGCTTGAAGCCGGTGCCGCAAATCTTCTCCACCACATTAATACCGTCAAGAAATCCGGTGTCCATCCGGTGGTGGCTATCAATGTCTTTCCCACCGACACAGAAGCCGAGATACGACTTCTCAAGCGGATTGCCCAGCAAAGTGGGGCGAGGGTGGCCGTATCCAATCACTGGCGCTATGGGGGAGACGGAGCGTTGGAACTGGCGGATGCCGTTCTCGATGCGTGTGAAGAACCTGTGCATTTTCGTTATCTCTACGAAATGGATACACCGCTCAGCGAGCGCATCGAGCGGATTGCGAGGGAAGTTTACGGCGCCGACGGCGTAGAGTATTCGCGCGAGGCCGGGGCCAAACTCAAGGAGTTTGAATCGAATCCCAAGTACCGCGACTATGCTACCATGATGGTGAAGACCCATCTCAGCCTCACGCACGATCCAACATTGAAAGGCGCTCCCAAAGGCTGGACGCTTCCCATCCGTGACATTCTTCAGTACGGCGGTGCACAGTTTCTGTGCCCAATGGCGGGGGAAATCTCCCTCATGCCGGGGACCGGTTCTGATCCAGCATTTCGCCGAATCGACGTGGACGTGCGGACCGGCCGCGTAACAGGGCTGTTCTAAGCGGGCTTTTGGACGTTAGATGTGGACCAGACACCAAGAGACCGACGGCAAGCCCACAGTTAATTCGGTTCCACTCCGTTATCGGAAAACCGTCGGCAACGGTCAGGTTCTCAACACACGCCAGTAGGGGCAATTCATGAGTTGCCCCCACTGGAACGCATTCAGGGCGATCCGATTCCGCTATGGAACTATTTGACTTTGCCGTCGGTCGAGAAATGGGCTTCCCAAGCCACCTGAAATCGGCCTCAACTGCACCCGAGGCTGTGGCCACAGTTCAGGCAGACGAAGCAACTGCCACAGCGACGGGTGATGGCCCCGCAAAGGTCGCAAGGAGGACCATCGTCCCGGATCACCGGAAGAGCGTCGTTTGTGACATCTGATGCCTCATCAGTTGGGGCGGGGTTGTTTCTCTGGGCTTGCGGCTGCCCGTTCCCAGGAACCGATAGGGATTGGGCAAGCCCGGTCAAGTTCGCAGGCAGTGATTCGCCAATGGCCAACCAGGGATCATAGGCGCCCACACTTCCTTGTGGCGATTTAGCCCCGTCAGAGGGCGAGCTCGGGCTGGGTCCAGAAGCCGCGGTTGTCTTCGAAACGTTCAGGATGGCTTCCGAATGCGTCACCTGCTCCAACTGCTTCTGGATGTTTTTCTGTTTTTCCCGATAACCCGGGAGGAATGTCATGCCGAGCCAACGGAAGATATAGTCCACGATGCTGGTTGCTGTGCGAATCTCGGGATTCTTGGTGAATCCCATGGGTTCGAAACGGGTGTATGAGAATTTGTTCACATAGACTTCAAGGGGAACACCATACTGAAGGCTCATCGAGACTGCTGTGCCAAAGCAGTCCATCAGCCCACCGATGGTGCTCCCTTCTTTGGCCATTGTGATAAACAATTCGCCAGGACGCCCATCGGGATAAAGGCCCACAGTGATATAGCCTTCATGTCCGTTGACGGAGAACTTGTGAGTGATCGAACGTCGAGTGTCAGGGAGTCGTTCCCGACGCGGAGCCGGAAGTGGTTCGCTCGTCTTCTTGCCACTGGCCTTGGAAACCAATGGTTGTATTTCTTTGGAACCGTCGCGGTAAACCGCGAGTGCTTTCAGCCCCAAACGCCATCCCTCCATGTAGGCGTTCATAATGTCGTCCACCGTCACATCGCGCGGCATATTCACCGTTTTGGAAATCGCACCTGAGATGAACGGTTGCGCCGCAGCCATCATCAAAATATGGGCCTTCCAGTTGATGTAACGCTTTCCACCCGGTGGGGGTGTGGCGCAATCGAAGACCGGAAGATGTTCCGGTTTAAGATGAGGTGCTCCTTCGATGCCGTCATGCTTGTCAATGTATTCCACGATTTCTTTGATCTGATCCTGTGAATAGCCTAGCGTCTGCAAAGCCAGGGAGACCATTCGATTGACAATTTTCAGGGTTCCGCCGCCTGCCAGCTGTTTGTACTTGACGAGGGCGAAATCGGGTTCGATGCCCGTTGTGTCGCAATCCATCATGAAACTGATGGTCCCGGTCGGAGCGAGGACCGTCATCTGGGCGTTGCGAAATCCATACCGCCGTCCATTGGCCAGAACCTCATCCCATATCCGTCGAGCAGCATTCTTGAGGTACTCCGGTGCGTGTTCGAGTTGCTCGACCTTTTCCCAGTGCATTTCCATCACCCGCAGCATCGGCTCGCGGTTGATTTCGAACTCGGCGAACGGACCCGCAGCAGCAGCCAACTCGGTACTTGTGCGGCATGCGGCGCCATGGAGTAACGCGGTCACCGCACCGCAAAGGCCTCGGGCTTCGTCGGAATCATAGGGCAGGCCGCTGGCCATGATCAGACTTCCCAGGTTCGTATAACCCAGGCCTATGGGACGGAACAAATGGCTGTTTTTGGCGATCTTCGGAGTGGGATAACTGGCATGGTCCACAAGAATCTCTTGTGCGATAAACACGATACGACATGCGGCCACGAACCGCTCGGCATCAAACGTGCCATCTTCCCGTCGGAACTTCATAAGATTGACACTGGCAAGATTGCATGCCGAATCATCGAGGAACATGTATTCCGAGCAGGGATTCGAGGCATTGATGCGACCCGATTTGGGACAGGTATGCCAGCGGTTGATTGTCGTGTCGTATTGCACACCGGGATCGCCGCAACTCCAGGCTGACTCGGCCATCTTGCGAAGCAACGCACGAGCCTGGTATTTGGGGCCTTCTTTATTAGGATCGGTGACCCAGTGTGTGACCCATTCTCGGTCAGATTCCACCGCTTCCATGAAATCATCGGTAACCCGCACTGACAGGTTCGCATTCTGGAAGAGCACCGAACTGTAGGCCTCTTCGGGAGGATATCCGTTTTGAATGAGAGTCCGCGCCTTCTGCTCTTCTTTGGATTTACATTCAATGAATTCCAGGATATCCGGATGGGTTACTTTCAGAGACTGCATTTTCGCAGCCCGGCGCGTCTTGCCACCGCTTTTGACCACAGCGGCGATCTGGTCATAAACCCGCATGAAAGAGAGCGGGCCAGACGGCCTTCCACCCCCCGAGAGCTTTTCCCGGAAAGATCGCAACGTAGAAAGGTCAGTACCCGTACCAGAGCCGAACTTGAAAAGCATGGCTTCGCTGCGGGCAAGCTCCATGATGTCTTCCATATTATCCTGCACGCTCTGGATGAAGCATGCCGAGGCTTGCGGATACTCATATGGGTTTTCTGGTTGAACTGCCGTGCTTTTCTCGGGATCCCACCACCATGTGCAACTGGCTCCTTTGATGCCGTATTGATGGTAAAGGCCGACGTTGAACCAGACCGGCGAGTTGAATGCTGCATGTTGGTGGAGGCAAAGCCACGCCAATTCTCGATAAAAGCACTCGCCGTCTTCATCGCTGCGAAAATAACCATCCTGGATTCCCCAATCGGCAATCGTTCGACAAACTCGATGGACAAGCTGACGGACGCTTGATTCCCTCTGGGGTGTCCCCAGTTCTCCGTAGAAATACTTACTCGCCACAATATTGGTGGCCAGTTGGCTCCATGATTCAGGGACTTCGCAATCCGGTTGCTCAAAATGAACGCCACCCGTATCGCTTTTGATTGTGGCGGTTCTCTTGACCCATTTCACTGTCTCAAAGGGATCAAGGACATCGGCTGGACAGAAACAAGGCTCGATATGCAACCCGCGCCCCTGATATCGGCGCTGGGTGAAATCTTTCTCCTGAGGGGTTATGTGTTCCGAAACGGAAGAACCATGGCGGTTATCATCCATCATGATGTGGCCTCCTTATCCTGATAACGCTGCTGTCGAACGTTTTCCAATCTTGCTGCTAGTATCCCAGACGTCTACACCTTATGTACTTCAGTACACCATATCCCGGTTAAGAAGACTCGCGACTAATCACTTTATTTGAAAGGCCGGTACCGAAAAGAAACGCCGCCTCCCGATATGGTCAATGATGTAAAACCAATTCCGACTTTCGAAATCGGTGACAAACAAGTTTCCTGATGACCGGACCAGCGAACAGCCTATTCTTCCTGTGTTCTCTATGTCACGCAGACTCTCTAACCACCAGATTCCGACCTTTGCCCCACCGCCTTTGGGGTGGGGTGATCCAGCCTAGTCTTGTGTGGCAAATCTGCTATTTCCTCTACAATGTATTGTATTACATAATCGTCAGCGGTACAAGATAAGCCATAGTCTATCACGTGGTCGGCGGCTGTCAAGTGGCAGCCTCGATGGTGGGTGCATTTCACACTTTGTAACGTTCACTGGGCATGGGAGTAGGTGTTCACCCCCGTTTGGCGGGCCTGGTGGCGGAGCCAAAATGATCTCATCGGGGCTGAGTCGCTCAGGTAATCGGCCCGCAGCT